>Ga0299912_10000472_pt1 | contig 34492 bp, 33 predicted proteins | sample RVTome_2_FD_207667 | JGI IMG/M metagenome (GOLD analysis project Ga0299912, IMG submission 207667) | Soil microbial communities from uranium-contaminated site in the Upper Colorado River Basin, Wyoming, United States - RVT95D214 (version 2) ... | reverse complement strand
TCCCGTCTTCGTTCGACATCGGCTGCTCGCCATGATCAATGTCAACAATGCTAAGACGGCAGTGCCCCAGACCTATCCACTCGTCCAGATAGAACCCCTTTCCATCTGGTCCTCGATGGTCAATGGCCTGCACCATTCGTTCCAACATCGGCTTCTCAATCTTCAGCCCTGTCCTGAGGGCAACGATCCCAGCAATCCCACACATCTCTATTGCTCACCTCACTATACTATTAAAAGATGCTAATAGAAGATCTTTATCAGAGTGTCAACTTGTCCACTTTGGGTGAAGGAAATATATATTAATGAATTTCCATTTAATGAATGACGTTCTCGCCTAACATCATTGATCAATGATTGCATTCTAAGAAATTTTGGATTACAGTGTGTATCATGAAATATTATGTAAAGAATCTTCTTGTAATGGTCTAAATCAATGAAATTACTGATCGTAATTTCCCTGATGGCGCTCTTGGGATGCTTTTTACAAATTTAGTATTTACAAATATATTATCTCCTAACACTTTCTTAAATCCCCTATCAATTTCTTCAACTATTAGGGTTTCTCTACATTCATCCATTTTAATTACATAAACAACAATTTCTTCTTCTTTTTCCTGAATAATCTGAAATTCAGATATCCCTGAGATAGATTCTATAATTGGAACAAGAATTCGGGGTGAAATGAGTTTGTTACCCCTTAGCCTTAAAAAATCATCATACCTCCCTTCGATCCCTTTTATTAAATATCCACCTTTGCCACAAGTGCACTCTTCATATATTGGAATGGCATAATCTCCGATTTCATATCTAATGATTGGCATTGCAAAAGAGTGGAGATTTGTCACCACCACTCTCCCTCTCTCGCCAGCATTCACCTTATTGCTATTTTCATCGATAAATTCAATCAAAGCTGTATCCATGGTCACATGATACCCTGCATGTTCCGAGCACTCCCACGCCATACAACCCGTTTCCAAGGCACCATAAATATCAAAAAGCTCAACATTGAATACGGAATTTATGAAATTCCGGGTTTCGGAATCAAGAACCTCCGACGCTGTAAATATTAATCTCGGAGAGATCCCTTTAATCTCTTTCTCCTTTATAACCTCAGCCAGGAGTTTTATTGTAGACGGATACCCCCACAGGGCATCGGGTTTGACCTTTATTAATACTTGTATTTGCACATCTAATGGCTCAAAGACATTAAGCCCCTCCCTCCTCCGAATCCCAAAATACTCATAATATTTTTTATTATTTGAATTTGGAATCGAATATGGATTTCCAATAATTAATAAAGTATCCCGGAACATTCTAAATCCATTTTCATTACGAATTCGCTCATAACTTCCTCTATTATTTAAAACATCATCCCTTGAAAGAAAACCTGTTAAGATATTCCCTGTGGAACCAGTGGTTTTATATTCAATACAACTCGATAAATTGATATTTCTTGCTATCATGTCTTTTTTGTTATTTTTAATTTGTGATTTTTTTATTGTAGGAATTTTATATAGATCTTCGGAGTCTTTGATATCTTCAGGCTTCACACCCGCAGAATCAAAAAGCCTTTGATAAAAAGGTACGTTCTGGTAAGCATGGTTCAAGAGTATTCTCAGTTTTTTCTCTTGTATCGCCTCCAGTTCTCTTGTATTTAAAGAAAGATTCCTCCGTAGATCACAAAAGATTTTATAAGGCTTGATATAGTTATTAATCATCTTATCTCTTGGTTATCCAAGGATGATATTTTGTATCTCTCATGTTTGGAACAATGCGAGAAGAAAGATTGTTAGTCTTAATCGCTTGCAAATTGAATCGGCACTGAGATAAAAATAAAGATTTATCCCTACCCGAATCGTAATCTACCCCTTGACAAAAAGCCTTTATATCTGTGCCACGGACTTCCGCTAAAATATACCTTAACCCCTGCACCTTGTTTGATCTTGGGAAGGAAGAAATAGTATCCAAGAAAATAACCGCAGGTAATAGTTCCAACATGAGTCCTTGCACCAAGTTTTGCCGTTGCCCGTAAACTGGATGTGTTAGCTGAATGATTGTAACCAAAGGCTTCTACGTATCCAGCCCTTGATAGTTCGCAGAACGCTTTAGCCATAACCCATGGGAATATGTTCTTTCCGCGAAGATCCGTTCTGACTAACCCATTATAAGTTATTACAGAGTGATCACTCGCCTTAAATATACAGTGTAAATCTGGAGAATAATTTTCTCTGACAGCAAACCATAAAAAAGCTACAAGTTCTTCGCCATGGCGGATTAAAAAGCAAAGGTGGCCGATATCAAGTCGACGCACCACGTCCTCTGTTGAAAATAATTTGTAATCCTGGTAGTAATTATCGTGAAACGTCATGAGACTTTTTATCTCATTTGATTGCAGATGTGAAATGTGTAATTCTCCATCAAGAGCAATTTTGGGAATATTTGCGGCCAGTGGCCATCTATAAATATATATTTTCTTCCTCGACCATAACACGTTTAAATATCGCCTAACCCTTTTCGCCAGTTCACCTTTTTTGCACATTACCAACCTCTGTCGTTAACTGCCTATATGAATTCTGAGCCTCACATAAGCAAATTCCTCCATTAAATTGCAAATTTCATTTGCACTTTTACTGCCCAAAAGAAATAAGTCCCTCCTTTCAAAATATTCTAAGAGGTGTGATAGATTCTTCATTCACCATGTCCCTACTCCTACCCTACTATTATGTAAGTTGTCTATCTCATAATTTTCCTATTTCCAATGGTTACGAAATATTTCTTAATATAATCATTACAGCATATAATAAAGCGTGAATTCTTTTGCTCAACCATATAGGTTTGACAAATTTTCTGTAAGTGGCATAAAATTCTTTATTTGATAAACAACTAAGATACTCGTTTCGTTCTTTCGGCATCTCTATTGATCCAGATAAAACTCTTTGATTCCTTCTGGCTATAGCATTGATATCCACTTCTTTGAGAGTGGTTCGCTCTTCCTTTTCAAGCGTGCCAAGTACTTCTGCTCCTTTTTCGAGTTTGCAACAATTGCAGAGGTACCTGTTTTGTTCCTTATATGACGTGGAACACCCCAGAAATCCCCCAATGTAATGTCTCCAACTCTTGGAATTCTACTAAATTTACAATCATAACAAGATTCTCTCAGGCCGATATCAGCAAGATAACTTCTCACTGTTGCAGAAGTTTATTTTGATCGAATACATTTCCCAACCAAAAGCTTTATTCCTGAAATCAATGGAAAGAATTTTCTCCTTGGTAGAATAGTACTTTTCATAGCTGTCATAAAACAGGTAAGACGGAACCCCGTGGCAGATAAGATCGCACGTAATTAGTTTTGTCACATCCTTATTATAAAAGGCTCAAAGATTCTTCACTGCTGCTACTTGGCAAGGAGTTCCATAAAACAAGAATGGGGAATCTTGTGTAGTGCATCCAATTGTACTGAATACTCTTAATATTTTACTTTGTATATACTTTGCCCCTCTCATCCATCCAACTTCTTTCAAATCATCTGAGATTATATGATGGGGTCTATGTTCTTTCATAACTGATCCACTAACTTTTCCACCGGCTTCAATAACCAATCTTGCCACTTCGTAAAATATACTACCAGGTGAACTCTCTTTCAGAACATCGGAAGAGTTTGACCACGTAGAATAAGTGTCCTTGGGTTCAGCAGAATTGACTAGTTCTTCATGTATCACTGGGCATACTTCTGTACAAATCCCACAATTTTTACACTCTGAAGAGTTAATCGGTTCTATAAAACCCAGCTTGTTCTCCTTCATCTCAACAGTCTTTACCGGGCAAACAGCCACGCAAGCAGAGCAACCAGTGCAACTGGGCCTCCCTATAGTCTCTATGGCAGATTGTTTCATAAATATTAAGTCCAAACCATTGAAAAGCCCAACGAAAAATATACCAAGTTTAAGGCATGGATTCCAAGCTATCCTTATACGAGTTTCATCTTGTTAAGAAGGAAATCATTAGCTCTAAATGGGTCTAACAAACCTGCTAAAAAATAATTATTCAAAGCTCGAAAGTAGTCATTATGATTCCAATCGTACTCTCCCAGACGATAGTACAAAACCGCCAACCTTTTCCGTCTCAAGTTTAGGCCATAAGGATACCGCTTACAGGCATCTCTAAGGACAACAAACCCTTCCTCCCATGATGATCTTCTTGAGCTTATCTGACCGGGATGCTTTCTGTAGGCAATTAAAAGGTGGGGGAGGTAGTAAAAATTGGTCACTTCGTTCATTCGTATCCACATGTCATGGTCTTGACCATTTCTTAAATAAGGCCTAAATAGCCCGATCTTTTCAAATGCTTCTCTTTTTACCATAACAGAAGAGGGAGTTCTTATGTAACATTTAAGTAATATTTTACGGGAGATATTTTCTTCCCTAAAACCATCCGGAAAGAGCTTATACAAAATATTATCACTTTCATCGATAACATATCCATTTGTATACACCAACCCAACATCCGAACACTTCTGAAATATTTTTACCTGTTCCTCTATTTTATTAGGATACCATATATCATCAGAATCTAAAAAGGCGATCAATTCTGATTTTGTTTCAGTGATCCCTAAATTTAATGAGGTTGCTGCACCGAGATTAGCATTATTTGGATGAGACAGTATCCTAATTTTAGGCAGATAACTTTCCAATATCTTTCTTGTCCCATCTGTAGAGCCATCATCAATAGCGACTATTTCTAAATCTTTGTAATTCTGATTTAAAACGCTCTCTATGGTTTTCTGTAAATATTTAGAATAGTTATAACAAGGGATAATTACTGCTATCTTAGATTTAGACATAAACAAATTATTTTGCCGGAATTTATAATCGTTTGTTTAACATCCCGGAAAGGAGCTGTTAAGGATTAGAGAGAGTTGATGGATATGGGGGGGATTTCACATTTCGTCTTTCAATCCTATTCTTATCAAGAAAGCATATCTTTGGCAAGATCTTCTATCTGAACAATAGCATCTCGTTTGGCTTTAATAACTCCTTTTTCAATCTTAACTTTCAGCGCGGCTAAATTCTCCAAAGCGAAATCAATAACCGAACATACCTTATCCATTTTAGCAAATGAAAGCTTATATTGTTGATGGAGGATTTACTTTGTGAGAAATTAGTTCTATTTAAAGAGAATCGTCGCCAGAAGTCTAAAGCATATTTTAGTTATAAGTTTCAAAGACATATTTCTTTAGTTTTTCTGAAGCTTCTGGGCAATTTATTAAACTATTATATACAGGAGGCTTTATTTTATAGTCTCGGTAATCTTCTGGATCTCCCCCTGGTTCTCCCGCCTCTATTGCCTTGATGATATTGAATAATTCTCTTGCTGTAACATAATGAAGGACGTAATTCTTCCCATCATTATATTTCGTTTCTAAATAGCTGAAAATCTCGTCCATTTCTCTCCCCAATACTGCCATTCCATCTTCAGCCCCATGCATCGATGTTTTAATGATTATCCATTCCCTCTTCCCTCTGATGTGAATTGCCGTTTTGACCCACAGATCGATTCTTTTTTTTGTTGTGGGGGGTGTTCCATTAATCGAGTCTCCCCAAACTCTGAGTCCTGACAATGTTTTATTTTTGAGGAAAGGATGAGTGGGCCCTTGTATGATCATTAAATCTTCCGACTGTTCACCTAACCTTCTAACGGTTATACCTTTATTATAAGATTTTGTCTTCTTAGGATCCCCTTGTGCATAGTAGATTGAATTTATCTGGATGGGGTTTGCTTCGTTTAAAGACGGAAATGTAAAGTCGGCATAGCACCCAGTTTCCTTAAGGATCTGTATTTCGTTGTTGACCCCGCAATATTTTCCATTGCGGGAATTATCCAATGCCCAGTCCCCATGAATAAATCCATATTTTCTGCGCCCGTCTTCAGTACCAAAAATTCCAAAAGAGGAATATTCTTCGATACATTGCTTAATGGTCCTTTTTAGATTTTCTGCACTATCGGGCTTTGTTTTTCCATGGTGCAGGTGCAATTCTATCTCTCCATATCCACTTGCGCACAATGAAATCAAACCTCTCAAATTATCATTTCTGTGATAATGAGGAGGAAAAAACCACGTCCTTTTAGGAATATTGCCAGCATAATCTTTATGATTTCTCACCAATTTTGGATACTCGGACAGTAAAGTTCGAACCCTCTCTCTTTCAACACCAGATGTTACACTGCCTGTTCCAGGCTCAAAGTGGTCAACCGTGCAAAACAATATATGAAGGGACTTAGGTTTTTTTCTTATCAGATTTAAAAAACACGAGGGTAACCATTTCAAAAGTACTAAAAGTAAGAAATATATTTTCCAAGAATATTCATTAACTCGCATATTTTCGCCGAGGATACGAACCTGACTCCATAAAATAGTTAACTAATTATTTGGGTACCACATCTTAAAGCCAACCCGGATCAACATATCAAGGCCGCCAACAACAACCCGTACATTTTGATAACCTTGGTTCCAGAAATGAGCTGCCGCCCCGGCGCTCATATACTCTCCTTCTCATGCACAGTAAAATGCAATGATAAAATTGGTTGGAAGCTTAATGTTTTTATTCTGGACTTCACCATTAGGAAGGGAGAAGGATCCTACGATATGCCCGCGTGCGTAAGTGCCGCGTTCATGAGCATTTGCGAGGATCAATTTACCCTGTTTATAAAACTCCATTGCCTCAAAAGCGGTAATCCTGGGTACCTCAGGATGAGCATGGATAGAAGGTTTGATGGGCTGGTAATTTTGCTGTCCATAACTGACCGTTACACCAATCAGCAATATGGAGATAATAATGACGAAAAGTTTGAATTTCATAAGTATACCCCTATTTCATTTATATTTAATGATATCACTTTGACCTGACTTCTTCAATTTCATTGAATTCAAAAAGCGAGTTTTTATTAACACCCGTCGATTCGAATTGTATTGTCCCTTGCTTGCTTGCCGTCGCCAATAAAAGTAACTTTCCATCCTGTTTAATTTGATAGCTTCTTTCAGCTTTCAGGTTACATAGAAGCTGCCAGATTGCCCCCAAACCATTAATCGTGTAGGAATCCTTCACTAGGGGGTCCTGGTTTTTTGCAAAGATAACAGTTTTGTTTCCGATTTTTGCCCCGTAAATATTACCAGACTCCGACTCTATCAGTTCGGAGCTCACGATTCCATCCCGTTTCAGCGAGGGGTGAAGAACGTGGAGAAAATTGTCATACCTTGAAGCTTTCTTGGGATTTACTTCAAGACGCCACACACCATACTGACTGCCATCTCCGTAGTTATATCCCAATCCATAACCCCAGGGGTAATTGATTCTCTCAGAATCTTTATCCTTATCTGCTCCTTCAACACCCATATGCCTGAACTCCTGAATAACTCTGGCACCTACTGGCATAGCAAAGCCATGTGATGATTTTGTTGCCCTGACGCAATTTAAGAGTTTTGCTGGCCTCTTGCCTGGTAGTGTCCTACCCTCACAGAAGTAACATATCCTTTCTCCCGCATGCACAGAGGTAGCATGGTTGGCTTGAGGCCACACTGAGAAACGATCAAAAACCTCTCTGTTTGGGTTTGGGGCCTGAGCAGTAATAATAACTACTGGATGATCTGGAAGGCCTTCGGTAGATTCCACCTCGATATCTAAGGGTCCATTATCATTTGCCTTGAGTGGTTGTTTTAGATATGTAGTCACCCAACCCCCCAGTCTCCGCACTATACGATTGCCTACTTTGGGAAGGAGAATTTGGCAAAGAAGTTCAGCACGCTCTTGTTTGACATGAATAGATGAAGTATTCTCTGACAGGTGTATGCCTCCTGCATCGTTGCCTACCGCTACCTTGTAGCTGCCATCAAACTCCGGTTTGGCTCTCAACTGCAATAACCAAAACTTTTTGAACTCAGGTTTTACCGAATCTACTCGATCAAAGATAACAAAGTAGTCCTGATCACCTGTAGGAGACCCTAGATAAACAAACTCTCTCTGCACGAGGTTAACCTTGGGATGGTTGCTTTCAGAAGTTACAAGAGTAGAGTTATATGCCCTCGTGGCGTCTGCTGCCGTATAGACATAATTCCTTGCCCTCTCAAACCGTATCAATCCTCCCATATCACGTTCATCCCCATCGGCTGTTCCATGATAAGTCCTACCCCATTTCTCGCTCCAGCCAGGTGTGGAACGTTGTCCCCCGTCATTTGCCCATTTTTCGAATTTTTCCGCAGGATCATACACAAGCAGGTTGTTCGTGGAGATAGTTCGCCAGAAGAAATTCGACATCTGGGGCCACCCCGGCTCTATACTGCGCACGGGACCACCCTCGAACCAACACATGTAGTTTCCAGCGCGGGCGAGGGCCAACTCCTCCCCCTTTGCGATCATGAAGGCCAAACTGTCGTGGTGCATGTGACCATGATAGTAAAATGGCTCTGCCTTGAAAATGGCAAATGTGGCATCCGGATCGTCCAAGGCGCTATGCATACACACCCAACCGATGCCTCCCTTTTTCCCGAATCGATCTCGGTCGATCCGACCCTTTTCTTCATCCCATCCTAATGCTTTTGCCAGTGGGAGCCCTAACTCTTTAGGGCTCTGGGGCTGGATAGACCAGTCTATCAGAACAAATAAAATCGGGTCTTCAGCCACATAAGGAATTCCCCCAAAGGCCTGGTTCAAAAACCAAGTATAAAGCCTAGCCTTCTTTTCGTCACCGTGTCGGTGATACTCCGCTGCAGTAATGGCGAGACGAATTCTAAACATACCTCCAGGGGAACCATAGTCGTGTGTAGTCATAGTCCAATTATCATGAAAGGTAGCAAAGTATCTGGCTGCTTTGTCCGACCCTATTCTCTTTATTGGAAAGGGAAGCATTGCATACAGAAGATGGTTGGGCAGTTTTGTAAAGACCTCGTGATCGAAGAAAAAGTTAGTACTTGTGGCTATGCCCAGTGCAAGAAAAGACATCAAGGTTCCACCTAAAACAGACACATATCCAGTTCCGTCTGCAAAACCTCCTTCTTTTCCAGCTTCGTGTTCCATAGCCAGGTTGTCCAGCAAGGTATCACGGATTCCTTGGACCAATAACTCTTCTGCATAGGAATCGTCAATCCCATCGCCATAAAACGAGAGTGCGGCGATTAGGCCCATGGGTTGAGGCGAGGATCGGTAACCATGCGATCTGCCATCGTATATTTGCAGCTTCTTTCCCAGGCGTAACTTACAGAAATTTACAAAAGCCTTTTTCTCGTCATCGGCGAGAGCGCCATAAGCCCAATCATAAAGTATGGCAAGGTCATCTGGAGAGGTTCTCTTCTCCTGGATAGCTTGCATAAGGCTTTCAGCGGCAATCCGGCCATATTCCTGCCGGGGCTTTGTCAACCCAAGCGCTTTGTTATCGTCTAAGGCATAAAAAAGGGCTGCCTGAAGTCCTTTCATTCTATTTTTCATGAGGTTGAACATACCTGCTTTGCTTGAAAGAGCTTGAGTTCTTAGTCCAGGTATTCTCTCCGGAGTGAGAAAGATCCTCGGGTGGCCTTTCCTTATTTTTGAAACCATGTCCTGGGCTATCTGTTCTGCCCATTTTTGACTCGCTATAACAACGGACGATGGACTATCAGCATAGGAGGGGAAAAAAACGAATATTACAGGAAACACTAGGCAAAAGATAAAACGGGTAACTCGAGTAGTTGCGTGTGCGTCCATTGCCGATCCTTTTAAAGTGAATTTCTTAGACCTTTAATCTTCAATTCTTGGTGTCCCATTACATATTCATAGATTTGGAATCCATTTCTTAATCTTATTATAAGGTAATAAGCTTATTGCGCGAGAAAACCCATAAATCACAAATAGAATGGTTAATCCTAAGATCAGATTGTACTTTTTTATTAATCTCGTGTTTTTGAGAGCCATAAGAAATGAGGTGATTACAGGAAAAAGTAGTGCTACAAGTAATGGTAGAAATGTATTAGTACTAATGGCCAATATAAAAGAAAATAATTGGAAGATAATAAATAGAAGATAACCAAATGCATACAAAACGACTTTAAAATTCTTTCTCTTAAAAATATAGATATCTTTACTTCCATAGATATCGTTAATAAATACTTTTAGTACTTCCTTGCCGTGCCAAAGTTCTTTTTTGAATATCTGTATCAAAGTTTGGGGGGGGCGCAAATGCGTTATTGATGTATCGGAGGAGGAGATTATTTTGTAGCCTTGCTTTCTCATTCGAGCGCAGAAATCATAATCTTCATTGCTTTCCAATTTTTCATCAAACCCGTTTGTCGACATAAAGGCTTCACGGGTCATTATCATATTGCCACTTGGGATCCAATCTACCTCGGCGGTGAAATATCGCTTCGCAAATAACAAATCCCAGCATTTTGCCACCCAGTTTGAATGGTCAGGTATTGAAAGCCTAAATCCTAAAACGGTTCGTTTTTCCTTTTGAAAATATGGTAAGGCTTTTAATAACAAATCATAAGGAACGACGCAATCCGCATCTAAAAATGCTAAGAGGTCTCCTCTCGATGTTTTGGCTCCATAATTTCTTAGTGATGCAATAGTGCCCTCTTTCTTCAATAAAACTTTAGCACCATAAGATTTACATATTTCTACAGTATTGTCACAAGATCCGTTGTCCACGACAATAATCTCTTTATCTAAACTCATAGGATGGAGTTTTAAAACTGACTCTAAACAATGATTAATATAATTTTCCTCATTAAAGGCTGGTATTATAATTGAAACAGATAATGGTTTAATTTCTGATTGAATAGTCATCATGAGCCAAAGATAGTGTTGGAGCTATCCCCTAAGTAAGGAGGGAGTGAATCTATAGAATCTACCGATTTTTTCTTTTACGGCAAGCCAATCATATTTTCCTTCTAACTTATCAATAAAATCTTTGCAAGAATCAGATTCCCACATTCCGATTCTCCGCAGAGTATATAGATCTTTCAAGGAGTTAAATCTGCCCCACCAGCCAGTACATGCAGCGTGATAAGATGCTAAAAATTCCATGCAATTTCGATAAAAATTGAGATTATATTCAAAAGGTCCGAAAGGAAAGGCAAAAAACCGGACCGGTTGTCCAACCTTCTGTTCAATTTCTAAGCGAGAATTGACGATTTCTCGAAAATTTTCATTTGGCGGTAGACGAAACAATGGTTTATGGGAAATTCCATGAGAACCGATTTCTACAAACTCTTTTGGAAGCTGGCGAAGCTGGTCATATGACATAATTTGCATTTTATGAAAACTGTTGTGTCCCTCATCCCAGTCGTTAAAATACCCCACCTTTCCTGTTGGGACAAACACGGTGGCGTGACAACCATACTTTTCAAGAATGGGAACCGCGAATTCGGCAAAATTTACATATCCATCATCAAAAGTGATAGATGCCAAGTTGCTTTCATGCTTTTCGGTCGATTTAATACTTTCCACTAAATCAAAGAGGGATACGACCGAATACTTTTCTTTTAACCAGCATATTTGATCAATAAAAAGACTTTCTGTGACACAGTTGAACTGAGGCTTTTTTGAAATTCCATGATACATCAGGATAATTCTTTCCTTCAATTCTTTGTTAGATTGATGATTAGTAAGAGCTGCAATTGGTTTCAAGAGATGAGTGACAATTTTGGTGATTTTATGTTTCATAATTTAGGGATTCTATATTCACATAAATCATTGGAGGAAACATTTACGAATATGAAATTTTCTTTTTTGAAGCAGGTTTCCATATTACAACTTCATTTCCAAAAATAATATAACTTTCATATATGATAATATCTCGAAATCCTCCTTTCTTTAAACCTTTTAAGGCAGAGATATTCCATGTGTCGCCATAGCCAAAGGCTCTTTTAAAATTTTTCTCTTTAAACTGATTTACAATAAATGACAAGATAAAAGGGTATACGTTCCTGCCTCTGAATGACGGAACAGTCCAACCGTCTATTAAAGCAACGTCGCCCTCTAAAAGAGGCACGATCTTTGTTTTCAAATCTGAAGTATTAGTTACTGTCCAGCAAGCTCCGGCCAGCTTGTCGTTGATATAAGCGAGGAATAATCTCCAATTGTTGGCAAATCTTCGTTTGGACTCCGCGATATACTTTTCTCCACCGTAATCTCTCATTGATGATATATCTTTGGAAGATAGATCCATAAAGCATTTAATTTCTTTTCCAATTATATGCTTGCTTATTTCTTGCGGATTTAATGAATAACTCGGAATATCAATGTAAAATAACACTGTTTCCCTGTGAAAAATCTTATCAACAGAACGATTGATAATAAGTTTTATTGTAGGCAAAACACCTACTGATATTATTTTTCTCTTTATTGCCTTGTACGTTGCTTCAAATAACATAATTTAAACCTCTTCTTAATTTGTTTTCCTTCTTAGGCAATCTCTAGTTTTTTCATTTGGTCATGTGCATTCGTTGGCTAGCCATAATTATGAGTTCTTCAAGCGTGTGTTTTAGATTTGGAGAATTTGCCCTCAACTGGTCACCCACCTTGACAAGGAAGGAACTTAGCAAGTTGCGACACCCATCAAATTGTCCGAGGTATCGCACCTCCTTCCCTAACCTTCCAGAAAGACCAGCTTTAAAATGGTACGTTCCTGGATTTTTCTCAGGGTCTATTCCACCAAGATCATACCAACGACATCCTCGTGCCTTTAACCATTCAATCACTCGCCATTGCACCAAATAAGAAGCTTGAAGCGTTCTCCCCTTGTCGTTAGTCGCTCCAAGAAGATAAATTCCTGTATCTCCAATTGCTGTACAGACCACGGCTGAAACAGGTTCAGCCTCGAATTCGCATAACATGATTGTCATTTTGAAATGATCTTCCAAATCCTTCTGTACAGCTCTCATTTTGTTGATATCAACCAATTCAAAAAATTTTTTATGTTCGCGCATTTCCTTGTAAATATTTGAGAAAAGGTTATATAAATTGTCATCAAATCCTTCAACTACTCTTAATCCGTTTTTCTCCGCACGGTTCAAACAATTCCGCCACTTCTGGTCTAAACTTTTCCGCAATTGCTCCGAGGGAAGGGACAAGTCAATTAGAAATGTTCTATAGGAAGGTATTGATTCCCGCCATACAAGACGCTCCTCCTGTAATATGGAATGGATCATATCAGTGTCATCGTTAATCTCGTTTGGAATAACCCTAAGAAGTAGTCCCTGCTTCAGTACGTATTCATTATATAAAGCGCGAACCACCTGTTGAAAGCTTCCCAAATCCTTTTGTCTTCCGTGAAGGCGCCAAAGAGGTCCAAAGGGAATGTAAGCAATGCCCGCTCCAAGGATGGGAATTTTGATTATCCTTGCCTGTGCCGCACCTACGACCTCACCATCTCTTTTTAGCACTACATGACTCAAATGGTCCTGCCCCCAACGCACCGATCCATAACTCCAAGTTTGGTATATGGTTGCATCATCAAATCGCAGTAGTATCTCCGACCAATCATTCGGACCTCTCCTATCGATCTGAACTACATAACCAGGAGCCAGAGTCTTCATTTCTTCCCTTTTTATTATCACTATTTTTCTGCCGACTTTTTACTACTTTAAAACAAAATATACTTTCTTCGGATAATTTTTGCTCAAAAGAGTTATTGGGGGTTCCTATTTCTGAACGACCATATTCATCAAATCATTTCTAAATAAATGTTCTGGATTTTTTCAATCCATTTTTGCACATTAAATTCATTAAGGATAGTCTTCTGTGCTTCGACTACCCTCTTTGCTGTTTCATTTGAGTTGCTCAGTGCTTCCAACATACTCTCGGCTAAAGCGTCTACATTTTGTGATGGCACTAACAAACCATTGACCTTGTCCTTAATGACTTCTGGAATTCCCCCAACAGAAGTCGCAACCACTGGTACCTCGTTTGACATAGCTTCGAGCATAGCAAGAGGAATTCCTTCATTTAAAGAAGGGAGAACAAAAAGATCTAAGGATTGAAATACATTCGTTGGATCATCGCGGAATCCGCAGAAGTAAACCCGATTTTCTATGCCAAGTTCTCTGACTAGACTTTCAAGTGATTTTCTTTCAGTACCATCACCAACCACTACAAAATAAGAATCCAAATAACTTTCAGCCACTTTAGGAATAGATTTTATAAATAGACTACAACCTTTAACTGGTTCAAGTCGACCTACGAAACCAACGAGTTTTGCATCGGGTGGAATTCCAATCTCCTCTCGGAAGGAATTCGGATAAGCTGAATTTCCTTTGATTTTAACAGGGGGTATATTTCTAATGGTTATCATTTTAATTAAAGGAACCTTAAATGCTTTCAGTTCTTTTCTAATTTGATCCGATACCGCAATGATACGATCAAAATGTCTTAATAATTTTAAGCTTAGCCACACAAATGGTCTGAATTTTCCCGAATGAAGACCATGTACCGTTGTGACAATAGGGATTTCAAATAGTTTTGCAGCTAAAAAACCAAGAATATTTGTTTTGTAACCGTGGGTATGGATAATATTCGGATTGTGTTTTTTCAATATTCGTTGTATTTGCAGAATTTGTAATAAATCATATGGGTTTTTAAACCTAATTGGTTCTAAAGGAAGGTTTAATTTTCCAGCTTCATTCCAAAATAATTCTTTCCCTTTGCCTTGATCTATGAATATTCCGAGGACTAAATCAAATTTATCTCGATCCATACTTCTTAAAAGAGTTAATAAAATTCTCTCTGCACCTCCTATCCCGCGCGATGCAATCAGATGTAATACTTTAACCTTGCCTGATCCTATACGATGCATTCAAGTGCCGTTAACTCTTAAAATGGTATTTGGTTGAGTTCATATTCCAAAAAATGATCACAATTCTCTATGAGGGGCGTGCAAAGTGTTCGCGGGAGGTGGGGTGATAAGTTAGGATGAAGGAAGGTAGGTGCGTAAAACAGGAAGAAGTTCACGAACAAATTCCACCTCGTCATTAAGAATTTCCTTTAGATTATCAGATTGTTCAAAATTTTTAGAAACGATAATAATGGCGCCATTGGTTCGGCCCCGGAAAAGACCATCGAGGGCAGTAAATATTCTTGCCCTATATCGGTTGATGATAATCTTGCCATTCATGTCATACCAGAATAGTATCAATTGGTTTTTGATACGATCTTTAAAAATAGTTTTATTAATCTGAACAGTTCCATGAGGATTCATAGCGAATTCAACCACCTCGGCCTTTTTGTGTAGCCACTTGGAGCGGTAATGGGTAACTATTTTATCACTTCTTTGGGACTCAAAATAGCCAATATAAAGCTTAATCTCACGACCAGAGGTATTCTGGTAAGAACTCATCACTTCAGCATCAGCCCCTTGAACTCCGAAAGAGTCCTTCAGATGTTCTGTTCTCACCCACCTCCAATCTCCAATCATTAGAGGCAACTCTTTCAGATTCATCTTCAAAGGAACAGGAGTAGGATTGTATAAGTGTATATACCCCCCAAGACTTATGAGTATCACCATGGAAATAACCCAGGCAAAGTTAAACCGATTCATTTCTTGTTAACTACCCTCTGCCATGACTTTTTTTGTGGGAAAGTTCAACCTTGGACAATGAGATCTTATACAAAAGCCATGCCGAAATGAAAAGGAATATGTACCCAACGATGGAAACAAAAAGGCCCTGAAACATATGGAGCGGCCCTTGAATATTGTTTTTACCATAATAATAGGCGCACAGAACAACAAATGACACTCGCACACCGTTTGATAAAATGCCGATAATCACGGAAGTAATCACTAATGTAATCTTTAGCCACCATCCTCTCTGTGTAAAATGGGCTAAAGGTATGCCGATGGCAATGATGGATATCAAGTAACGGACGCCACTACATTCTTCCGCAACCTCTAAAGTCATATTGGGTAGTTCAAAATAATTAGCCTGTAGAAAAAAAGGAATGTCAAAAAATTTTAGCAATGTTGAACCCATCGCTGCGGAAAAGAGCTGGAACGGCCAGTGAATTTTATCAATGACCTCATCCAGAATAGGAACCATCAGAATGAGATAGGTCACAGGAAGAGCAAGGGCCATCAGATATCTTGTTCCTAAAAGCATTAATATTAATCCAGGGATGATTATAATCAGGGATAGCTCTTGAACAATGGCCACACTGCCAATATTACCTATCATGAGCATAAGGCTACCGAAGAGTGTGAGAAGGAGTCCCCAGAATATGTTGGGCTGGATGGGAAGGTTTCTTACTTTTTTTCTGTCACCCCATATGAAATAAAGAGCGATGATCGGAACTAGCCACCCATGAGAGTAATCATCGCGGCTCCACGTCCTGACCAGTAAAGGCATGACTTTGGCATAAGCGAACACAAAAGCACCTACAAGAAAGCCGACTTTAATCCAGATATTCTCTGGTAATGTATCGCTACGTTTTTGGTTCATGATATGGCTAAGTGTTGCACTTCTGCAGTGTTGCAGTTACAAAAATAAGGACTCCAGGATTCAAGGAGTCAGGGGTTCAAGGATTTATGATAAGCATTTTGAATCGCCCATTAAAGATTTATAAAGATTTTCATATTTTTCAACCATTGCTTTTTTGCTAAATTTTTCCTCAACCAATCTTTTTCCAGCGGCTCCCATGGCCTTAGCTTTATCTGGTTCCTGAAGCAGCGCCGTGATAGCCCCTGCCATAGCACTCGAATCTGCTGGCGGAACGAGATATCCTGTGATGTCGTTGACGACCATCTCTGGGTTCCCCCCAACGTTAGTAGCAATCACTGGTTTACCGGCGGCCATGGACTCGAGTATCACGTTTGATAGGCCCTCACTTGTTGAGCTCTGGACTGAAACATCAAGGTTGGAAATAATAGCAGGCACATCGTTCCTTTTCCCAAGGAAAAGGACATCTTTCTTAACATCTAAATCGCTTGCCATTTCCTCATACTGGTGTCTTAAAGGACCGTCACCCACCAAGAGAAATTTAACATTGGGAACCATCTCCGTAATTTTCTTGGCGGCTCCAAGAAAATACCCGTGCCCCTTAATTTCAAAGTTAAAATTGGCAATCATCCCTACCAACTGTGTACCATTTTCAATTCCCAATTTCCTTCTGACGGATTTATCACCAAAAGGCTCCTGATAACCAGATAAATCCAGACCATTATAGATCACCTCAACTTTTTCACTTGCCAGATTATTCAGTTGAACCGCTTGATCCTTCACCGCATAACAATTCGCTATACACTTTTTGCAGTCTTTTGACGTCAGCCTAAAGATCTGGTCATAAATTTTCTTCCTCTTAAAACCGAGATCTCGACGTGAGGTTATCCAGACAGGGATGCCTGAAAGGCGCGCTGTGAGCCAACCTATTACTTCGGATTTCTCAAAGAACGTATGGATGATATCCACATTGTACTGTTTCGCAAGCCGAGAGAGACGACCAAGTTGCCGAAATCCATGTAAACTATAAAATTTTCTTATGGGAATATGGAATAGTTCAGCATTTCCCACTTTGACATCATTCAATGGCAGAGAATGGTTTGGACTTAACTGCACCACAATGGGTTTGAAATAGACTGGATTAAGAGATGAAACCAAAAGGTAAAGTTGTTTCTCTGCGCCACCCATTGAAGGTTTATCCGGCGTATCGATACAAGTATCAATTAAGTAGATTACTGTAATGAGTTTATTTGGTTTTTCTGAAAATCCCATCTCTCACAGAGTCCACAGAGTTTAGCCTATAACCTCAAGCCTCTGGCTCGGTTCCACCCCGGAGGGTAAAGCCTACGGCTCGGAGAGCAAAGCTCTCCTTAAACCTCAATCATCGTATGCCATACACCCATTGATAGAGTTTTTGGTAATTATTTACTCCCACAGTCCACCTTAGAATATTTTTCAAACTCTTAGTAATCCTCATAACCAGGATAGCCCGGTTTTTGCCCTGAACGATTAATTGAAATTTTTTTTCTGAAATCCCTTTTCCAATATTAATTCTTTTAAGCCACGGCCCATTAGATTTGCAAGTCTGGAAACCTACATTAGATGTGCAGATGCTCTTATATCCAACCTCCTTAGCAAGGGACCATATTCTGCTATTTTGGGACCCATGAGGGAGGCTAAGATGTCTTACCTCTTTGTCCAACCTTTCTTCAATCGTCTTTTTGGATTCTAAAAGCTCAAAGAGAATTTCCCTTTCTTCCATATTAGCTAATGGACGATGGGTTACGGTATGAGATTGAATAGACATACCAGAGGTCTGCATTTGCTTGAGATGTTCCCATGTCATATAAAATGGTTCGCCAATGAGTTCTGTGGCAATGAAAAAGGTAGCTTTGAATTCATATTCTTTCAAAATTGGATAAGCATACAAATAGTTTCCCAGCCAGCCGTCATCGAAAGTCAGGCAGACAACCTTTTCTTCTTTTTTGGGTTTTTGTGAAAGTAGTTTATCAATAGTTATTGTTTTTATATTGTTTGATTGAAGCCAAAATATCTGATTCCGGAAAACTTTTAATTCTGTATTGTATGCAGGATTCGTCAGTCCTCTGAGACGATCACGTTCTTCAGGCCGGTAAATCTCATGGTACATCAAAATTGGGATCTTTTTATCTCGCTCACTCATTTCATTCATTAGAGTTCACTGAGGACTCTGTGATCTCTGTGTGAGGTGATCTTTGAGATTGGGAAGCTTTGGGGAAATATTGTTCCACCAAATCGGTTAGAGGAACAAAGTCGAACTCATCAAGCAATTTTTCTAAACGCCTTTCTGTTTTTTCAAGGTTAACATAATGTCTTAATCGGTAATTCAAACGAACGTCAACGCGAGGTTGCTCGGAATCCAATTCCCAGGGATGCAAATAGAAGACTATTGGCTTCCCCCCCCTGTTTAATCGACGAAAGAATCGTTGAAAATAGATATAAGGGAAAAGACGAAAGTAACCGCCGCCAGCTAAAGGGAAATTGGCGCCACCAATGCGGTAAGTGGAGAGAGGCATTTCTATTAATCCATTGGAAAACTTGAAAGGGGAGGAGGATACGCCATTGAACCCATAGCGGTTATGGAAGGAAGTGGGAAATATGCTTGAGTCATAGGTGAACTCAAGGCTTTTGAGAATATCAAGAGCCCATTCTGATTCAGGGGTAATTGAAAAAGAAGGGGCACGATAACCAAGTACTTGCTTACCAGTGATCGATTCAAGTATTCCTTTAGATCGTTCGATGTCAGTACGAACCTCTTCTAAGGTGAGTTTGTAGATAAGTTCATGACCATAGCCGTGGCTGGCAATCTCATGCCCCCCGGCAGCGATTTCTTTTACCAGGGATGGACATCTTTCAGCTACCCAACCCAGGATAAAGAAGGTAGCACGAGTTTGGTGTCTTTCCAGGAGCCTGAGAATTTTTCTCGTATTTTGAACTACCCGAAGTTCACAGCACTCCCAATCCTTGCGGGAAATGACTTCCTTCAGGTTTTCCACCTGAAACCAGTCTTCTACATCAAAGCTGATACCGTTAAGAAATGACATGTTTTAATTCTCTATGCGGAGCCTTTTTTCCCATTCCCAAGCTGTCTTTATTATGTACTCCAAATCATCATACTTAGGCCTCCAACTCAATTCACCTTTTAATCTGGAGCTATCAGCAATCAAGGCAGGTGGATCGCCCGATCTTCTTTCTACTTCTTCTGTCTTGAAATGAATCCCTGTGACCCTCTTCGCTGTATCAATCACTTCTCTGACAGAATATCCGTGTCCATAACCGCAGTTAAATTGTCTACTTATACCATTTTCTAAAAGGTGCTGTAAGGCCAAAATATGTGCGATAGCCAGATCATCAACATGGATATAGTCTCTAATACATGTTCCATCAGCAGTCGGGTAATCAGTCCCGTAGATTGATAACTTATCAAATTCTCCCTTCGCTGTTTTCAAAGCCCTTGTTATAAGATGGGTAGCTTCTTTATATGCCTGTCCTATTTTTCCATCAGAATCAGCCCCTGCTACGTTAAAATATCTCAACGAGATATAATTAAAATCTTCAGCATCGGATAAATCTTTGAGTATTTTCTCCACAGCTGCCTTGGAAGACCCATAGGGGTTGATTGGATTTAGTGGCGAATCTTCACTAACTGGTATGTTTGCAGGTATTCCATATACTGCGGCAGTTGAAGAGTAAACGAGGTTTTTTGTATCACTTGCTATCATCGCATCTAACAGGTTTAAAGTATTTGAAATATTATTTCTGTAATATTTTAAGGGTTCTCTAACAGACTCTTCCACCTGTATGGACGCAGCAAAATGTATCACAGCATCGGGCTTGAATTCTTTTATAATCTTATATAAAGTAGCCTTATCAGAAAGGTCTGCTTTAACTGACCTGCCATATAAAACTGCCCATTCATGTCCTGTGGAAAGATTGTCATAAACCAGTATCACATCACCTTTCTCGCCCAATGCCTTTACGACATGGCTTCCGATATACCCTGCGCCACCTGTAACGAGTATTTTCATAACCTCACTCCAATTTTCCGGGAAACAACGTGGTGTTGATCACCGAGAAAGGCCCGATATCTTCACCCTATTTCTATCTTATCCGCCATGTAGCAACTTAAATTTGTCCTTTCTTTACAGAGAGGTAAGCCCTGTTGTTGCATTAAATTCTGCGTTCATAATCATAAAACCTTTCCCCATCGACGGGCGGGCCTTAACCCAATGTTATTCGCTGGACCACGCTAAAGGTGACTTTTAAAAGGTATCGTGAAAAGGGAATAAACCGGCTCTTTATAAAAACATTCAGGTAATTCGAGCGGATCTTTATGCAACAACAGGGTAAACTATTTCACAGCCACCATAGAAATTCCTTGGAGAAAATACTTAGAGGTAAATTTCCGATATTGCGTTGGAAAGAATTTAAGTGTTTTTTCGAAAAAGGTGAGATACCAAAAAGGCATTTTGATCCACTTTCCTTTTACCCGGTAATATCCATGCCACGAGGAATAATCCAAGGCTTCAAGTAAGTCAGCCAGCTCCGTGTAAGTCCATTCCTTAAGATGAAATCCTTCTGGCTCATCAGAAAAATACTCCGAGATATCATGTGGCCCAGAAAATTTATGAGGTGTACGAAACAAATACAAACCATTTTTTTTAAGAATCTGTCTTACCAACTGAAAATGATTCATGGTATCCTGGGGGTGTAGATGCTCTATTAACCAATCACTAAACACCACATCCACGGAGCTCTCCTCCCATTCAAGATCATAACCATTATAAATAATCAACTTGAAGTTATTGGGGGCGTCTGTTATCTGCCCTTTTTGATCCGAAATATCTATTCCGTAAACGAACTTTGCATGTTTGCAAACCTCCACAGCAAATTGACAATCGCCAGGAGCGAACTCGGCAAAGACCGTGGATTTATCAATAAATTTCTTAATAAAACTCCATTTAGCCCTATTCGCAGATACAGTCAATTCTTTGCTTTCTCGCTGTCTCAATCTCGGATGATCAGGTACTTTTTGAAACAACTCATCATACATCGTCTCATAGATTACTTTTCTTTCTTCTCTGCCGGATTGCTTAAGTCTTGTTGCAATAGCTCGTTCCACCTCATAATGATTCTTAATTTGTTCGAAAGTCCTGTCAGCAGGAGGTGGCTTTTTCAACTCTGACTTTGGATCCCCTTTCATTCTCATCTATTTAAGCCGTTTCTTAAGTCAACCCTTCGACTCCCCAGTATAAATACTGGGGCTTGCTCAGGGTTGACCCTTGGCGGCGCTTTATACACCGCTCTAAAGGGCGGAGTTTGGCGCCCTCAATGGGTCAACTTCTACAGTAACCTGTGACCCATTGCCCGAAATTTTTTCACATCCTCCCTTGTGGGGAACGAAAAATAAGAACCTTCCTCGGGTCTATTCTCTTTAAATTTAACCCTTCCGTTTCGTACCATTTCTATTGCCTTTACCATGAAATGCGCACCCAGTTGCTTGGTCCGCCTAATAAGCTCATCTAAAGACTCTCCAGCCTTTATGGGAACTTGTTTTTGAAGAATAATTTCACCCTCATCAATCTTCGGGTTAATTTTGTGGATGGTAATGCCCACTGACTTCTCTCCATGGTAAAGCTGCCAGAAATTTGGCATCATTCCCCGGTATCTTGGAAGTGGTGCATGATGGATGTTGATACAGCCCAGCCGCGGAAGATCAATCAATCCCTTGCGAAAAATAGTAGGCGCCGCTACAGAGACAATAAGATCGAGGTCTCTCCGTCTCAGTTCCGCCAAAAACTCGGCTTCGTGGATATCGTTTTGATCAAGGACCTCAATATCATGGGACCTGCATAACTGCCTGAGACCCAACCATTCTGATTTTTTGTAAAATCTACTGAGTCTGCACAAAATTTTTATTTTAACATAGCGAAGGCCCATTCGGAAAAAATCTATTAAACCATATAAAGCGTACATTTGCTTTGCTAAGGCCCATGTTGATCTCTTACCCATGGGGTTCTGAATCACCACAGTCTTGATCTCTCTGAGATCCGAGTAAATACTGAAAAATTCCCTAAAAAAACCTCGGATATAGAAGGGATCGTCTTGGGTGATAAAAATGAAGTTGAATATTTTTTTCATTGTCTCACTGTTTCCCAGACGATTGATTTTTTTCCTGTCAGGGTGCGGAAAAAGGCTGTGATGGATGCAGCGTTCACTACACAGTAGTAAAGAGGTAGAGCAAGAAGCTTGGCTTTTTTCCCACTTCGGTCGAGCAAGTACCCTGCACCGGCTCCCAAATAAAACAATACTTGGATAATTAAGCAAAGGTTGTAGAATAATTTCCCAATTAGAAGGAAGTTACTCATCAACAGCAACAGCAACATAAAAGGGATCATCCAGCGAAGCACTTTATGGGAAAATAGCTGAAAGGAGATGAATCCATATTTAAATGGATTAAACAGGCTTCGCATATACCAGAGTCCATTCATGCCGCGAGAAATGACCCGAACGCGCATGCCGAATTCCTCTTTGGAGGTCTCGGTAGTCTCCTCATAGGCCACAGCCTCCGGTTCGAAAGAAATTCGATAGCCCTTTTCAAGGATTTTCAAAGGTTCGACCAGGTCACTGATGATATCCCGAGGCAGCGGTTCATACAGGTCACGACGCACTGAGTAGATGCAACCACAACAACCCGTGATGGTCTGGATTCGGGTTTGGAGCCTTTTGATTAAATTTTCATATTTCCAGAAAAGAACCGTTCCAAGACCCACCGCAGCACCTGTAGGATTTATATACTCATATCTGCCGCTCACTGCTCCAACCTGTGGGTCAGCATAATTTCGGACAATCCTTCTGATGGCATCCTTCCTGTAGCTTGTGGTGGCATCTGAAAAGATGATGATGTCACCGGTTGCCTTAGCGACTGTTTGGTTCTGAGTTTCTGTCTTGCCCACGCGGCCTTCAACCCGTTTTAGAATCACTCCCTGGTCATGAAATTGTTTCACAATAGTATCAGTGGAGTCAGCTGAACCATCGGAGGCAACAATCACTTCAAGTTTTTCTTTAGGATAGTCTAAGTGGAGGGTATTTTTGAGCTTGGCTGCAATGGAGTGTTCCTCGTTATAAGCCGTGATTAAGAAAGTAACGTGCGGATATATTTCTTTCTTTTTTACAGGGTGGTTAAATAAAAGGGAAAGCCCCATGATAAAAAGTGAATATCCAGCGTAAGTATAGAAAATGATAAAAATTATTAACCAGAAAATCACTTCAATCATAATGTCAAATGACAAAGTTCAAATGAAATAAAGACAATGTCAAATTTCAAAGATCAAATTTTAATTAACGCTAAGAGGAAATTGTATTTTTTGCATCTTACATTTGGATTTATTTTTGACATTTGAACTTTTGAATTTAGGATTTGGTCCTTAACTGAGGAGAGCTCAACTGATAGGAAATTCTACTATATTAGAGTGATGCTCTTTAGCTATCACTTCCTTTTTTATTTTCAACTTGCTGTTTTCCTGATCTACCAGGGCCCAGAAGATCCAGTAGAGACCGCTTATCTGTAAGTAGACCCAGCGCTCACCAAAAAAATTCACCACCATTGATCCTACCACAGCACAGAGGAATCCAAACCCAAGCGCCTTTACCAGTTCCTCATCGCCGTTTCTATAAAGTCTCCAACCGCTCCTCAAAGCAAGGAAATATAGCCCTAGGTAGATAAAAAGGCCAATAAGGCCCTGTTCAGCCATGGTCTTGAGGTAGACGTTATGGGTATCCCACCCGGTTAGTTTCCCAAAGGTTCTAAATCCTGTGCCAACAATTGGATTATCAGAAAAATAGGTTAAAGCCTTTTCCCATAGATTTGATCTTCCAACAGTAAACAGCTTTGTACTTCCTAAAGAAACTACTTCGCTTGTCTCTTCCTCTTCTACGAAAAAGACGCCTTCTACCCGCTCCACCACAGACAGAGGGACAACCAATTTCCAGACTACGAGAAAGATAACAAGTGGTACCAATAGCTTTCTTGTCCTTATAAAACCGATAAAAAATAGCCCTACCAAAAAGCCAACATAAGCACCTCTCGAGTAGGTGTACATTAATGTATAGATTCCACCACAGATCAGAATAACATAAGCTATTCGACGCCAGAAGTGTCTGTCAACCCAAAAAAGGCCGATAATAAACAACGTGTATATGGTGTGTAAAGCGCCAAATGCATTCGCATTCAGAAAACCAAGCGTTCCATCGACTCGACTTCCATGTGTGTAATGGGTATGTTGAACCCATCTGAAAGATTGCCGAAATTTGAAATCCATGAGTAAGAATGAAAAAAAGAGTAGAATAAATAGGGCATATTGCCATTTGCGATCTCTCAGATTGTAGTAGGTAATTAAATAAAGAAAAGGCATAACCATGTAATTTTTCCAATCGGCCAACCGCTGATCATCGAAACCGGGGAAAAAGTCTTCTCCCAAATAGGATGAACCGATAAAAAAACTAAACAAAGAATAGCTCAAAAACAGAATGATGGGCAGCAACAGGGGCGATTGCCCAATGGATTGCTCCTGCTTTTTCCTATTCTGAAATAGCCATCCAAGAAGCATGGCTATGACAAGTACATCGATAATCTGATTGGCGAGGGGAAGATCTAATTTGATTGCCTTGTTCAAAAGGCTATATATCGGTAAAAAGAATGCAATAAATAGAATGCCTAACTCGCTTCTATAAAAAAGAGCTAAGAAGGCAATCAGAAAAGCAAGCCCATATACAATATAAGGATAATATGGAGAAAGCCCAAAAGATAAATATTTGCCAAGTCCTAATCCCAGTCCCATTATCGCTCACCCATTTCCATAATAATTTTTAATGTGAAGAAAATACGGAATCTATCTATCAAAGCTAAAAATTCCTCTATTTTCCCTTGGATTCGAAAATACTCTTATTGAGTTTTTCAAGCTCTCTCGATTTCTCCCGCCAATCAAAAGTTCTCTCCACCCATTCCCTGCCGTTTCTCCCTAAGGTTTTTCTGAGTTGTTCATTTTTCAATATTTTAATAATACAGGATGCAATTTCATCTACATTCATCGGATCCACCCGATAACCGGTGATGCCATCAAGGACAGAGTCTTCCGTTCCACCGCTCTTTCCGGCTACGACTGGTTTCCCTGCAGCGCTTGCCTCTGTGAAAACCATTCCGAAACCTTCAGGGCCATCTTGTATCGTCTCTCGATTTATCATCACGAATACATCACAAATGCTATATAAATTAAAGAGCTTTCCCTGGGGCACGAACCCGAGGAATATAACATGGTTTTCCAGATTTAATTCGGCAGCCAAACTTCTTAATCTTTCTTCATACGGTCCCCTGCCTCCCACCAGGTAAACCGCATCGGGCACATCCGCCAAAATCTTCGGCATAGCACTGATAACGCTATCCTGACCTTTTCTCTCGACCAGGCGGCCAACCGTGAGAATTACTTTTTTCCCTTCCAAACCAAGCTCTCGGAGAAGTTCAGTATCCTTCCAATCAGGATTGAATTTCTTGTAATCCACGCCTGGAGTGATTTTAAAAACCTTTTGGTACCCCCCGTTAAGATCCCTCTTTACTCCCTCCTCAGCGTATGTGCATGCGGCAACTATTCGTTCAGCATTCCTTAGAACAATCTTTCTGAACTTTGTTTGAAACCGAAACTGCTGAAACCAAGTGTTTCCTTCTCCATGGACATAATAAACATAAGGTATTCGTAAGAGCTTTTTCAAAATCATACCAATCGCCCCCCCCGGTAAAAAGTCCCCGCAGTGGATAACATCAATTCTTTCTTTAAATATTAAATAAATCGTCCATAACAGAGGTGAAAGGAAGCGCGGCAGTTGGTAAATCTTCCAATTTGGTAAAGGATGGCCTTTTCTGATAATTTTCATTTGCTGATTCTTATCAAACTCCTTATATCCATTTATCTTCTTAGTCAGGACAACAACCTTTTCCTGGTTATAGTTGACACAAAGATTATAATAGTAAACCCTTGAACCCCCTTCACTGGGTGGAAAGCTATCGGTTATGAAGAGCATTCTCATCTTTCAGTCCTTTCTTTACCTTAAATTCATTGCCCTTTCCGGATTAATGGTTTCACCCCGTCCGATATTTTTCATCTTGATTAGTAGGATATATTAGCTCCAAAATCATATCTTTTTTACTCAATCTCTCTTCAGAAACCCTCTAACCAGCTCCCCTGCTAGCAACCAAACAGGGCTAATGGCTCCCACCCTTTTCAGTGTCAATGTGTTCCATCCAAAGGATCGTTCGCGCCGTAAACTGCAGTCGACACGCTTTCAAAACCAATCTCTTGGCAATACCCTCTTAGCTCCTCGGAAAAATTTTCTTCTCTTTCATTCGGAAAAGCAAAATTTTTGACTTGTACTCCAAGTTTTTCTTCAATAATTTTCTTTGAATTAAGAATGTCTTCTTTTGCCTTCTCGATCGCCATTCGGCTAAGAATCGAGTGTGTGTGGCCGTGACTCCCCATGGTGATCCCATCCTGTGCCATCTGCTTTACTTCGTTCCAGCTGAGCATAATTCTCTGTCTCTCCAATTCAGTTTCATGTATCCCTATATTATCAAGAAGCTACCTCAACTGCTCCTGACGTTCGGCATCCGGTACAAGTTTCAAAGGCTCGGCAATTTCAATATTTGCCTTTTCCCTTTCTTTCCTCGTACTTATTTGCACATTTTTATTAAGAAAGCATGATGACAATTTAAGTTTATTATTCAATGTTTCCAGAAGGCCCATTTTAATTTTCGGTCCCTTAGTGTGAAGTACAAAATTAAGTAAAGGACAGGCATGATCATATAATTCTTCCAGGTGGCCAAGCGGTCAAGGAATCCCTCTCCCACACTAAATGAACTAATAACGAGGCTAACAAACGAACAATTCACAAGTATGAAAATAGGTATCAACAGTGGAGATTGGCCGATAGAATTCCCCTCATTTTTCTTCCCTTTCTGAAATAGCCAACCTAAGAGCATAGCTACAATCAGTAAATTGATAATGTGATTTGCAAGAGGGAGCTCCAGTTTCAAAGTCTTGTCTACGATTGAATAAATGGGTAACAGACCTGCGATATATAAGATCCCTAACTCACTTCTGTAGAAAAGAGTAAGCAAAGCAATCACAAATGAAAGTCCGTAGACAAGGTAAGGGAAGTATTCCGAAAGGCCCCAACCAAATAAATTATTGAGAAGTCCTAATCCAGGCATAACCGAGTGATTACCTTTGACATTTATTTTTAGTTTCAAAAATACTCAGACTCACTCTCCCAAGCTGTGTAGATACCTAAGGGCAACCCCGTGGCACTTTAAAATAATTCAAGCTGCCTTTGACCCAAATCCTGCTGTTCCTGCCATCAAACGTACTTGAGGACTCGTTCCTCATTTATCCCAACACACCTCACACCTTTCCCAACCCCTCCCTTAAGGCAAAACCCCTCACATTCCACCTCCCTAAACTGAACCGCTACCCCCTAACGAGATTTTCATACACTTTCCTGAATTTTACATTCGCCAGCTGAAATATTATTTTCTTCCTGAAAATACGAAGTAAAAAAAGATAAATCACTACACCTATTGCAATCTTTACTCCAGCGGAATAAAAAATGGAATTGCAAAAATGAACAACAATCCAATTGCCAGAAATTACAATCCCTATTGCCATCACAAACGACATCAAGAACGAAGCCCTCAAGCAATTAAGGTTTGAAACCATCCCAATTCCATAATGCCTCCTAAGCAAAAGGAATTGCAGTAAAACTAGTGCAACTTCAAGAATTGATATGCTAACGCAAAAAGCGAGAAGGCCGAGATGCAGCACGGAAAAAATCAGACCAAGCACGATTCCTATTTTAAGCAGAGTAATTTTCGGCAGAACTGATGGATTTCCGGCTGCCAAAAACACATTCTCCGAAAACATTCCTATAACTCTTGCGACCCCGAATAGAAGTAAAGCCCTAAACATAGGAATTGCAGATTGCCACTTCGGTCCATACAGCAACAAAACAAACTCATTAGCCAATAGGAACAAGCCAACGAATGCCGGTACAAATAGATAAGAGGAATACTCTAAAACGTCACAGTAAAGCTTTCTCAGCGCACTCCTTTCACCTTGTGCCTTAGAAAAAGCCGGAATCGTCACTCTTCCAATGATATTGTACAGAACACCAGATGCCATTGCCGCCCCATTATACGACATCTTGTAGAACGACAAATTCGTTAGCCCCATGAACTTACCGATCAAGGCGTTGTCCATATTTCCTGATCCAAATTTAAATACATTATTAAACATTGCATGTTTTCCATATCCTACAAGCTCCTTCGCAATCTTTAAATCAAATTTGAACATAGGCCTCCACGGCGTTACATACAACAAAAGGAAGGCGCGACAAACATATTTCGCTACTTCACCATATACGATGCTCCAAACACCGAACCCATAAAAAGCAAGCGGAATAGAGCAGCTACTATAAATTAAGCTAGGAACTATTTCACACAGGGCTTTTTTCCTAAATTGCATCTCCTTAGATAGCAAAAAATTATGCATCCGAGTGAAAGATCCGATAACTAGGCCTGCCGCTAAAACCTTCACAATGCTCTCTATAATTGGATCTCCATAAAAAGAAGCAATTTGTTTAGAAAAAAGGAACAATAGAATATAGTTGGTTAAGCACAATCCAATTACAATGAAAAATCCAGTACTTGCCGCCTCATCAATATCCTTTTGCCTTTGAATAATAGCTGCTTCAAACCCTATATCTGAGAAATTGCTAAAAAAGCCGATAGCGATTGCAGCCACAGCCACTACGCCAAAGTCCTTAGGGTCCAGAAGTCTCGCCAAAAAGGCGATTGTCCCCAATGAAGTCAAAGTTTCTATTACCGTCGCAATCGAATTCCAGAAAGCTCCTGATACTATTTCTGCTTTTAGGCTTTCATCCATTGTCAATTTAATAATGGCTCAAGATATGGGGAGGACAATGCTTTGAATGAGTCTATCTGATCTGAATCTTAATTTTACTAAGGGAGTTCCTCAGTAATAAAATAATTAGGTTTCCTGCTAACATCCACGCGGGGGCAGTTGCGCTGATTCTTTTGAGATTCAGGGGATCGCCCTTTGATGCATTGTTTGTGCCATATATTACGGAAGCAACACTTTCAAAACCAATATCTCGACAATAATCTCTCAGTTCTTCATTGAAGTCCTCTTCTTTACCATTGGGGAAAGCAAAGTGCTTAACTTTTATGCCAAGATTTTCTTCAATAATCTTCTTCGATTCTAAAATTTCCTCTTTTCCTTTCTGAATTGGCATCCGACTAAGGATAGGGTGAGTATGGCTATGGCTGCCAATAGTGATTCCATTCTTTGCCATTTTTTGCACCTCATCCCAGTTTAGCATCACTCTTTCCTCACAATTCTTGCCATGATTATCATTTATTTCCAGGGATTTAAAAAGTTGTCGCATTATTTCTGTACGTTCAGCATCTGGTCTCTTCTTGAGAGCTTCTGTAATTTCATTACTGACCTGCTCCTTCTCTTCCTTTGTTTTTATTCGCAGTTCTTTATCGCCCAACAGTTTAGGCAAGCCTAATTGACCCTTCCTGGTCTCTAAAAGCATAAACTCAATCTGATCTGTCCAAATTCTCTGCGATGTCCCAATAAGACCGGTCGAAAGATAAATGGTTGCAGGTACTCCATGTTTTTTCAAAACCGGACAGGCAAGGGTATAATTGTCTAAATAACCATCATCGAAAGTTATTGCGACGGCTGGCTTCCTGAAACCCACTCCGGATTTCAAGTGACGGATCACTTCGTCCATCGTCAATATTTGATAATTTCTCTTCAAATACAGGATCTCGCTCTTAAAATGCATAGCTGGATGATGCATCGCCCGCCCTTGGTTATGATATTTTGAGCTTTTATCTGTGATTCTATGATACAAGAGGATGATACAAGGGTGTTGTTGACACACTTTTGCTAATATCTTCAAGGAGAGATCAAATAGGCGCAAATGAAAAAGGGAAAAATATAAAAAACTTTTTATAATATTTTTTATTCGTATTTCCATAACGAAAAAAAACTGGTAAAGACTGAATCCTTATGCGTTATGTTAATTGATAACTTTTTTCGGCAAGAACAAAAATACAGTGTGGAATAGGATAAAATCGACCAAAGTATCCGTGTATTATAGGGTTTAACCCAAATTTGGTTAAGCATAAAAAAAGCGATTTCTTAGAAAAAAAGCGAATATGTGGACCAGTTGGATTAAAATGTTTATTAAAATTGAAGAAAACAATTAAAAGATTTTTTATAAATCCGTGATATGGAGTAGTTAGTAATAATCGGCCACCCACTTTAAGTATTCGAGAAATTTCTGATAAAGCATTTTCAATATCAAATATATGTTCTATTACCTCAGAGGAGATGACCAAATCAATAGAAGAGTCTGTAAGAGGAAACTTTCCCCCATCCACAATCTTTTGAAACTCTGCCCCTGGAAGAAAGACAGAAGCTTTTCCCAATGCCTTATCTGAAACATCTAAACCTATGACTCTTACGTTAGGGTTAAGCTCCAAAATATCCTTAATAATTTTGCCATCGCCGCACCCGAAATCTAATATCACCGCCTCTGCATTTAGGGGGATAAACTGACGTAATTTTGGCCATTTCAACTTTAAATGGTATCGCAACTCGGAATCATTACCTTGCTCTTCATCCCTTATTCTCCTTAACCAGTAACGATTATAAAACTCCATCTTTATATGCCATTCCTTCAATGACCTTTCAGTCATTAAACCTTTATCCAAAAAGGGGAAACATCCTTGACTTCACCTCAATACCTTCCAATAATCTAATTCCTCATTTTTTCGTATTTTCTTAAGTGCTCGGTAGGCCTTCATTCTTGCATAGATTCTTATTAAGTAATATAACGTTACAAAGAATTTGGATTTAACCCCCTTTAAGCCAAGCCAAGCTTTTACGGTGTTCCCATTCATAGCCCCCCATTCATAATCATCTCCAAGGGATTCCTCAAATAGTTTAATTCTTACCCCTCTCTTTTTTAGATAAGAATAATATTCATGGTAACGCTGAGTAGAAATCTCTTGCCTTGTTCTCCTATTGATCTCACCACGGAGATCAGATGTAGTCTTAAAAACAATTTGGATATTTCGGTCCTTAAGAAACCTTCCATGGAGTCTATGGGAGACGTACATATCTTCTGCGAATTGGAACTCCGGGAAATTTATCTTTTTTAGCACATCAAACCGAATGCCGTAGCCCATTCCCGAAATTGAATTGATCTTCAAGGATTCTCCCAATCTGTAAGTTGCCCTGTAAACCTCAGCGGTCATGTCCTTTCTCGAATTAAAGAAGACATCCGGTACACAGTCCGCCGCAATAGCGCATAACTCTCTGTTCTCCTCAAATCTTTTGACAAAGTTGATAAGGGCTTCTTTACCAATAAACTCACAATCAGCATCTAAAAATATGACATAGGGAATCGGAACATCATTATTTGAAATTTGGTCAAAATAACTAATGGCTTTATTAATTGCTCGGGTTTTCCCTTTCTCCGTTGTAGCCACAAGTACAACTCTATTCGGATTCTGCTGTTCGAGCCATTGAACAATTTCTTCTGTCTTATCACTGCAACCATTTGCTACAACTAAAACTTTGGCTGAATACCCAAAAGGAGCATTTTGGCTTAAAACACTCTCAATTGATTTTTCTATAACTTTTTCTTCATTATGAGCTATAATGGCAATTGGCAGTAATTTACTACTCATATCAGTAAGTTTGCTAACTCACGCTGCATACAGATTTATTAGTTTTCAATTGTACTTCCTTCTGTTATGCGCTTTATCATTTTCAATAAAATATTCGGAAGTGCTTTCTTGATAGCAGCTTTCATTTGCGGTTTTCTGAATTCATCAAAGACAAAAAACTTACTCCCAATGGTATCCTTACCAATCATCAGGTTTACTGTATTTCGATCAGATTCCGTCCACTTATATTTATGGTCATATCCTCCCTTCAGAAGGTCTATTTCTTCGATCTTATCCTCGATGGCTTTTTGAATGACATAGGCTCGAAGCACAAGGCCAAGACTGTATTTGTAAAACGAAGGATCAAAACCTCCTTGATAGTAATATATCTTGTTCTTGTAACGGTAATCGTACAAAATACCAACGATTTCACCATCTAATTCCAGACAGCTCAGCTGCAACCAGCCCCTGAGGGTAAATTCTTTAGCAACGGCCTGATGGAACGCATTGTATTCCTTACTGGAAAAACTATGAATCGAGCTTTTCTCCTCCCACCTTTTATTATGGAGGAAGGCCAGTCTTTCCATCGCATTTTGCAGCCCTTCAACATCTTCCCAGATGAAGTATCTCGTCTTGAAATTTTTCTCGAGATTATGCATCCGTCGTTTGACATTATATCGCATGTTCTTGCTTAGGCCAGCAATATAGTCTTCCCAGGATGAGGGAATTTCGATATAGGGACAGGTTGCGCATTCACTTCTTTCAACAATTAATCCGTTATCTAAAGCCGCTTTTTTTAAAATGGCATAGGAAAGAGAAGTCGATAACATGTCCGTTAGGTTAAGAACATCCCACCCATCCTTTCTTGAAATATATTTCATGAAGGCATTGATCGCCTCATCTTCCCTATCTTTCATTATTATGAGATCCAAATAATCCGGACTTACATTTTCACCGGTTCCGAGGAATCGAACTTCATTAATAGAAAAGCCCTTGAAAATTTTTTTTCTGCGGGCATAAAGGGGGGCTACGGCAATAATGTCATGACTTTGGTCTTTAATTACTAAAACACGAAGCTCTTTTTCCCGGCCATATACTTCCCACCAGTTAGATATCCATTCCCATGTCAGAAAGATGTTGTTAGAATAGCTTTGGGAAAGGAGGTGGTTCCAGACCGCGCCAAGCTGCTGTAAGTTTTCTATGTTGGTGATTTCTTCAACGATTAACACAGGAAGACTACCTCGACGTTAAAAGAGGGGCGACCTTCTTCAGGTAACGAAACCCGCGCTTCCCTGCCATTGTTAAAAAGCGGAGAAATGGCATTGGGTCATGCAATGATAGAAGTGCAAAACTATGGTGGCCACCCTGGTAAGGGTGAAAAAATGCTCTTACCTTATGCCCGTTTTCTCCCCCATGGCTCAAAAGCGCATTGAATTCAAATGGCTCATTGATCCATTTGACTCCTTTTTCATAATCAATCTGGGCAGATTGAGGAATTCCAAGGGCATCTTGATACGCTATGAATGGAATATCAAGCCCTGCCTGAGTACTGATTCCTTCCTGGAGGTCAACGCGTCCAACCGTCGGCTCAGTGATTTTGAATGAATCATCGGAAGCGTCATATTTGAATTCCATAGAACAGAGGCCTGTACATCGTGCTGTACTTAAGACTTCTAATGTGATCTCTGCCATTTTTTGGTTTAGGATGGTTTCAGCAAGGCTGGTAACTCCTGTCAGCGAGGGGTATTGTCTTAACTTTCTCCCAGAGAGAAGAGCCAATGGCTTACCATCCCTGTCAAGGTATGCAAGACAAAAATAGACCTGTTGGTCACCTCCAGGTATCCATTCTTGGAAGATAAGGGGTATATCCAAAACTCTCAAATCTACAAGCTTTTGTCTTAGATCTTGCGGAGAGTCGGCCTTCATCACTTTTTTCTCAGGCGGCACATATAGGCTCCAGAAAGTGGTCCGATAAAGCGGTTTTATGACACAGGGATAAGGGAGGTTGGATGCCACCGTTTGAAAATCTGTTGAGTTTTTTGAGAAAAAGGTTTGAGGGACGGAAAACCCATGACGATTTGCAAAATCATTGAAATTTTTCTTATCCATGAGCGTTTCGATGACTTCATGGTCAGGCAGTACAAACTCAAAAAACGGTTTGAGAACTTCTCTATTTCTTGAAA
>Ga0299912_10000471_pt1 | contig 34492 bp, 34 predicted proteins | sample RVTome_2_FD_207667 | JGI IMG/M metagenome (GOLD analysis project Ga0299912, IMG submission 207667) | Soil microbial communities from uranium-contaminated site in the Upper Colorado River Basin, Wyoming, United States - RVT95D214 (version 2) ... | reverse complement strand
CGTCTATCGTATCCCCCATGGTCGAGCACAAGGACAAGATAGCCTGAGCCCCTGTCTGTTCTGCGGCCAAGACATAGTGGCACATCTTTCGAGTAATGGCAGGGGTGACCTTTCCTTCCCTCATAACATCCGCTAACAATGAGTCATCGACGATGTCGACGAGCCTCACATCAGGAAGAGCTTCCGAAAGCATCTTCATCAATGAGGTCTCCACATTGAGGAATACAAAGCTCGTATGGATTAAGGCTAAAGTCTTCTGCATCTACGTCTCCTTAGTGGTTATCAGAATAGGGTTCCCCTGGGTTTCTAACACATTCAATAGCTTGTATTCATGATAGATTCAAGAGCCTTGAAGGATTGATCTTCACCATCTGATCGATTTCCTGATCAGAGAAGCCGAGTTGAATGAATTGCCGGATGTAATTTTTCAGTCCTTCTACGGGGAAGGGTTTTTGAGGTTGTCCGAAATCAGAGGTGAGGACGCTGGAAGCGACACCCACCTCTCTGATCCTTTCGGCCATCCCTTCCATCGTTAACGGAGAGGTCGTAGGAGTAGGGAAACACCGGTCGAAGAAGATCCCTTTTTTAGCCAATTCCTGTTGGACCTTCGCAGGCATCTGGATGAAGAAATGGTCCGGATGAGTAACGAGGATCTTCTTGATTTTCTTTTTGATCGCCTCTTTCACCAAAACGATAATCTCGTCTTGCGAAAGATGACCTGTCGAAAGGATCACATCATGTCTGGATAGGATCTCAAGGATTTCCATCCCTTCTTTTTTTAAACTTCCCTTCCTGCTGAGGATGGTTATCCCTCCCTTTTTTCTCTCATGCCGATATTGATTGGCCGCAGAGAGGGTCGGCATCCAGATTTGCTTGGCTCCCAGTTTTAATGCCGTCTCAACGGCAACGGGATTAAGACCCCCTACGGGATAATTTAGGGCGATGCCACCAAAGACGAGAATATCTTTTACGAGGGGCTGGATGAGAGACGCAATGTCTGCTGTGATGGTAGAGTGGGACTTGATCAAAATGGCCTTCATCCCCGCATCCCTTGCCTGAAGGGCTGCTTCGAGATACGTGAGCTTTCGCTCACGGACATCTGGGCCTGCGTGAAAATGAAGATCAATCGTGTCTTTAAGGTCAAATTCTTCCATATAATATTCTCGTTTCATTTTCATTCCTTGATGACATAACCCCTCCCTTTAAGGGTTTTTCCCACCCACTCTGGAATCAAATGGCTGGACTTAATATCCTCGACCTTCTTCTCTTCTTCGGCTGCTATCTCCAGAGCTCTGCGAACCACCTGATCAACATTCTCCTGGGGAATGACCACAACACCATCCACATCTCCGAAGAGGATGTCTCCAGGCCTGACAGAGATTCCTCCGCAAGTGATAGGCACGTTTACTTCACCTGGGCCGTCTTTGAAGGGGCTGGTGGGAATGCTGCCTCGGGAAAAGACAGGTAATCCAACTTCTTTGATACCGAAGACATCCCTGACCAGTCCGTCGGTCACCATTCCTGCCAGACCTTTCTGCTTTCCAATGAGACTCGTGAGGTCTCCCCACGTCGAACTGGCAGTATAATTGTAGATTCCGATCACAATGATATCCCCTGGTTGGGCAATCTCGAGGGCTTTATAGACGATGAGATTGTCGCAGGGCCTGGCTTTCACCGTAATGGCCGCGCCCGCACATTTCATCAGGGGATCGACAGGTTTGATCTGATAGTCCATGGCACCGAACCGGTCCATGGCATCACAAACATTTCCGGTGGTCACTCCCATGAGCTTTTCGAATTTTTCCCTTGGCACGCGATTCACCTTTGTAAAGACCCGAAGACCGAGCTTTTCCTCTCCTGCCATTTCATCCTCCTTCTTACCCTTCACCCCGCCCTCTCCCCAGTGGGGAGAGGGGAAGGGTGAGGGGGGTTACCTCCAAAACTTTATGGAACCAGATTGATGGGGGTCTCTCCTCTAGTCACCCGCACCATGTTGGCAAAAGCTGCGCGCATCTTCGCGATCAGAGCATCTTTCGTCCCAGCAGAAATATGGGGCGTAAGAATGACATGATCCAGTTTGAAAAGTGGATTTTCAGGAGAAGGAGGCTCCTTTTCAAAGACATCGAGACCTGCTCCTGCAATCACTTTGTCCACAAGAGCTTCGTAGAGATCTTTTTCATTGACCAGGCTGCCCCGGGCCGTATTGATCAAAATGGCTGAACGTTTCATGACCTTAAAGTTCTGACGATTCATCATGCTTTCTGTTTCATTGGTTGAGGGGACATGGAGGCTCACAATATCCGACTCTGCCAAGAGTTTTTCAAAAGAAACTTTCTCCACACCCAGTTTCTCTTTCTCTTCTGGTGAGACATGGATGTATTTGTCATAGTAGAGAATCCGGACATCGAAAGGTTTGGCCCGTTTAGCCACTTCACGACCGATGCGTCCAAATCCCACCAAGCCTAGAGTCTTTCCATACATCTCGTAAGAATCTGGCCGGAGGGCGAACTGCAGCCATTCACCCTTGAGAAGGCTATTGTGAGCTACGACCAGTTTCTTATAAACCGCGAGGATCAACAGAATCGTATGTTCTGCCACACCAACAGAGGTTCCCTCGGGGGTGAGACCAATCGGGATGCGCATTCTTTTTGCCGCAAGGACATCGATGTTATCGTAGCCAACTCCCTGATGTTGGATGAGCTTCAATTTTTTAGCATTTTTTAACAGATCCTCAGTAACCTTTGCGGTTGCGACAATGATGAAGTCGACCTCCTTAATTTTTTCCCTTCTCTCGTTATCGTCCTCCTTTTTTAAAGTGACTAGTTCAAAACCCTCTGGGAGTTGAGACCGGATGATTTCGTAAACATCCTCAGGGGCATAATTCATATAAAGGACTCTAAATTTTGACATAGGGTCAACCTCTAAGGATTATGTTATCCCTTCATCTCCGCAAGCCGATAGGCCTCGTCGACCAGTCTCAGAGTTCTCAAGTTGTCAAGGCGATCCGTTTCAAAGGGCTGACCGCTGCGGAGGGCTTCAACAAAATGGGCAATTGCATTATTATATGAGTTCTGGTAAGCCTCTTCGAAATTGAAATGGATCGATTCGCTTTTTTCTCCGATAAGGCTCAAGGTATCACCATCGAAAAGGATGCTTGAGCGCTCCCCGATCAACTCTAGTCGGTCCTGGGGGAGGGGAGGAAATCCTGCGGCTGAGAGATTTCCTGACACTATTCCAATTGCCCCATTTTTCGCATTGAGAACAATATGAGCGACATCCTCACCGATCACATAGGGACTGAGATGCAGGGTTTGAGTAGAGATGACGTCCATCTCTCCCGCCAGGAATCGAGATGTATCAAGATGGTGGATGAGGAGTTCCAGGATGATGAAGCGAGGCATATGAGCGAAGAAGGGCTGCCTCTCAAGAGCAAAGGGAAGGCCTTTTTCGGTCTTTGTGACAAGCCCGGAGCTTCGCGTAGATAAGCGGAATTCCCTGATCAGACCTATCTTCCCCTCTGCGGTCCATTTCGCTGCCTGGCGATATTGAGGACGAAACCGCCAGTTCTCGTGAACCATAAACCGGACTTTTTCACCGATTTCAGCAACCATTTCCTCGGCCTCTTTCAGGGTAGGTGCCATTGGTTTCTGGCAGAGAATAGCCACAGCATGTTCGGCCGCCATCCTGGCGAATTCTCTATGGGCTTCTGTTGCAACAGCGATATCAAGGGCATCGGGCTTTTCTTTTTCGAACATCTCCTCCAAATTAGAATAAGCCTTTGGAATAGTGAATTCCTTTGCCCGATCGAGGGCTTTCTCCAGGTTGCGATTGTAAATGGCTACCACCTCTACTTCAGGGAGACGAGACCAGGCCTTGAGGTGATGCCGGGTGACCATCCCGGCTCCTGCAATTGCAATTCTGAGTTTATTCTTCAAAGTCAAATCCCCTGCTAAATTTCAAAGATAATCTTTCCCGTGGTTGCCGATTCGGCCAATTGGAAAGCCTTATCATAATCCTTCAGGTTGAAACGATGGGTGATGACAGGATTTACGTCCATCTTCCCTGAAAGGAGCATGCTTTGGGCTGTCCACCATGTATCCCACATGATCCGACCTGTTACACCAAAAACATTCGCCTCTTTGTAGATGACATTGTTCACCAGATCCCATTCCACAGGGCTGGCGAAGAGTCCCACGAGCACGATATCTCCACCTCGTCTTAGAGTCTTTGTGGCATCGTTCAAGACCGCTTTATTTCCTGTCAATTCAACCACGATATCCGTTCCGAAGCCCTTTGTAATCTTATTCACCTCCTCAACGACATTGATGTCTTTTGCATTGAGAACGATATCGGTTCCCATTTTTCGGGCGAGATCCAACCGTTCCTTCGTAATATCCACCCCGATGACATATTCTGCTCCGCTTAGTTTCGCCGCCATTTGGGCATAGATACCAATGGGCCCGCAACCGAAGACGATCACCTTCTTCCCGGCCGGCTTTGTTTTGGACATGGCATGGACACCGATTCCAAAAGGCTCCATGGTGGCACCGATCTCATAGGAGATGGATGGATCCAACTTCCAGGCACAGACCGCCGGAAGAATTGAATATTCAGAGAAGGCACCATCCACATGGACTCCAAGGATCTTCATATCTTTGCAGATATGCTGAAGCCCTGTAGTGCATTGGAAACAATGGCCACAGGGGACATGAGTTTCGGCTGCGACCCGATCCCCCTTTTTGAAGTTCGTCACATTTTTGCCAACCTCGACGACCTCAGCAGAATATTCGTGGCCAAAGAGAAGGGGAAGCTCGATCCTTGATGCGGCATATTCGTTCCATTGATAAATATGGATATCGGTGCCGCAGATAGCAGCGGCCTGTACTCTAACTAACAGATCATTTTCTCCTATCTTAGGGAAGGGGAGGTCAGTGAAATTTGCACCCCTGGTAGGCTTGTCTTTAATCAAGGCCTTCATTCTTTTCCTCCTTGCTTGAAAGGGATCCCATTTTGAGCATGTTGATGATCTTTTCTAAGGCATCCTCTTTTCCAAAGGCTCCTGCTTTAGTGATGACTTTCAGACCATTCCATGTTCCCCCGATCAGTCGACCAATGACGATTCCTTTCAAGATCTCGCCACCGATCTCGATTCCTTCAATCTTAAGCAAATTAAGGACGCTAAAAGCGGTGTCTCCACCTGTTAAGACCAAGGCCGTATCGCGGATACCAGTGTGGGATTCTTTCAACACGGCCAGAGCCACCTCACCAATCACTTTCACAATTTTAAGGTGAATGGGAGAAGTTTTGGGATCTCCAGAAATTAACCTCTCCGGACATGTTTTTAGGATAACATGCCCTTTGGCCAAAGCATCCGAAATATTTGGTATCAGTTCCCCTTTGGCAGCCTCAAGGTCTGGGCCCTCTTTGGTTAGGAAAGACTTGCTCAACTCAAAGCTGAGAATATCCCTTTGCTGAAGCCGTCTCAACTGTTCGTGGGTTACACTGGACACACTCCCACTAATGATAAAGACATGAGTTGAAGATTTTGTTGCTGTCTGATTTTTGATATAAGGTTCTCTTGGAGACAAATTTCTTGCTACCTCTTCTGCTAGCCCTGCAGAACCTACAAACAAGGGTCGTTTATCCAAATCGAAACCCACATCTGCAACATTTCTCAGGTCTTCGCGAGTCATCACATCAAAGACAATGATCTTATTACCCTTATTTCTCTCTTCCTCCACAATTTTCTTGAGGTGTTCTTGGCTCGCAGCGACATGCGATAATTCGATCTTCCCAATATTGTTTCGGGACTGATCTTGTAAAAGTTTTTGAACATGAGATTCTTGGACAGGAGAGGCTGCATCGCGTGCAGCTTCGGTAAGGGCGACAGGTTTCCCTCCTACCATGAGGATACCGTTAATCAGTGTTCGATTCTGGTCCGGATAGGCGGGAGTCATAAAACATATAGGAATTTTCGTCTCCTTTAGAATTGCATCAATCTCGAATCCAACATTTCCCCTGAGAGTTGAATCAATTTTCTTGTAGATAACCGGGAAAAGATTTCTGTCGTATTCTCTGCATAGAGATGATACCAAATCGGAGGCTTTGTCTGGAGTCAATCTTCTTGAATCCGTATTAATCACCAATACATCACTGGAGGCGTATTTGGAGAAGTCGATCTGGGCTCCTTCTTTAACAGAAATCAAAAGAGTGCTAAGACCTCTTTTTGCAAATTGGGCTCCAGAATCAGCGCCACCGGTTAAGTCGTCTGCGATGAGGAGGCATCTTTGAGATATCCTGTTAGATTGGCGAAGGAAGGGCATAAAATTCTCAGTTACTATTTCAAACTATTTCCAAATTTCCTTTGCAACTTTGACCGCTTCCGGATAGGAAGTAACGAGGGCATCGGAAGCATCCCGCAAGAGGTTTTTCTCCCTGGCCTAATATATATGATTATTTCAAACCCCGTCAATACCGAACCCGATCCAATATCCTGTCGGCCAATATAATTTCCGCTTGAAATCTTGCGCATTTTCAACTAAAATACCACAAAATTTGAGGAAGATTCTAAACCCTCTCTTTTATTATGAAGCTGACTCGAAAGGAGTTTGAGGAGTTAGTGGTTTTAGCGCTGAAGAGGCTTCCTAAATTTTTTAAAAAGAAAATGAAGAATGTGGATGTGGTGGTAGAGGATCGGGCATCGAGAGATCTTCTCTCAGAGATGGACCTGCGATCCCCTTTTGAATTATTGGGACTCTATCAAGGCGTCCCTCTTGACCGAAGAGGATTTTACTATGGGAATGTCCTTCCGGATAAGATTACGCTCTTTCAAACCCCGATTGAATCGATGTGCCAAACGAAGGAAGAGATAGAAGAGAAGGTCAGAGAGGTGGTCATCCATGAGGTCGGGCACTACTTCGGACTGGATGATGAGAGGTTAAGAGAACTGGAAAAAGGGGAATGATTCGAGTGACACCGAACTTGATGAATTGGATAAATTTTAATGTTGCATTGAAAAGGCGATTAGGTGTGCTTCCCAATCCTTACCAAGCGGTTTTTTTTCATGTTTTATGGGTAACCTATGGCATCACCTAAGGTGACTTCTACAGGATGCTTGGAAACGCAGAGGCAAAACGTTTAGAGGTGCCGCTGTAAAGGTTTCCCAACACACCCAACCGCCTTTTGGGAAGGTTATTATGCAACTGTAAGGTTAATAACTTAATATTGATGTTTGATTGATTCGCTATCATTCATTCTATTCGTTTAGATCGTATGTCTTTTATCAAGTTCTTAGGCACAGCAGGTGCCCGATTTGTGGTGATGAAGCAACTCCGAGCCTCCGGTGGCGTGTGGCTCTCGGTGGGTAAGACGAATCTCTACATCGATCCTGGGCCGGGCGCCCTGGTTAGGTGCCTTCATAGCAAACCAAAATTGGAGCCTTCCCTATTGGATGGCATTCTCCTTACCCACAAGCACTTAGACCATTCCGGAGATATCAACGTCATGATCGAGGCCATGACGGAGGGAGGGTTTAAAAAAAGGGGCATCCTGTTTGCTCCCGCGGATGCCCTGGAGGAAGATCCGGTTGTCTTAAAATATGTGGCGGGTTATGTTGAAAAAGTGGAAATGTTGAAGGAGAATTCCGAATACCGTATAGGAGACATTCCATTCTCGACCGCCCGGAAGCACCAACATCGAGTCGAGACTTACGGGATCAATTTCAAGATATCGCCCCATACGGTTTCGTGGATGACGGATACCAAATTCTTTCCCGAACTTCCGAATCTTTATCCAGGAGAAATCCTGATTATCCATGTCGTTCGACTGAAGCCAATTGGTGATGAACCGATTGATCATCTCTCGATCGAAGATGTGAAAATGATCCTTAAGAAAGCCAAACCAAAGTTAGCCATCTTGACCCACTTTGGAATGACAATGATCAACGCAAAGCCCTGGGTTGTGGCTGCCGAATTAGAAAAAGAATTGGGATTGAAAGTCATTGCTGCCAGTGATGGAATGAAATTAGATCTGGAGGAGGTTTGATGATGGAAAAGTGGATGGGAGGAGATATGCATCCGAGCTACCGAATTCTTATGGGCCCCGGGCCGAGCAATGTTCATTACCGAGTTTATCAAGCAATGTCTAACCCGGTCATCGGTTATCTTGATCCCCAAATTCTGGCCTGTATGGATGAGATCAAAGAGATGTTAAGAGGCGTTTTCCAGACGAAGAACCAGGTGACCCTTGCTATTTCTGCTACAGGGAGTGCCGGGATGGAGCTCTCTTTTGTCAATTTCGTCGAACCTGGAGATGTTGTTGTCATTGGAGTAAATGGCTTCTTTGCAGATAGGATGACTCAGGTGGCTTCCCGATGTGGTGCTAAAGTCATTCGAGTCGAGGAGGAATGGGGAAAGATCGTTGAACCAGAAAAAGTGATCAAAGCCTTAAAGGAACATCCCGAAGCCAAGATCTGTGGCCTCGTTCATGGAGAGACTTCCACCGGGGTGAGGCAACCTCTTGAAGAGATTGGTGCTTACTGCCAAAAAGGGCATACCCTTCTTGTGGTGGATGCCGTGACCACTTTGGGAGGATATGATGTGAAGGTTGATGAATGGGGAATCGACGTCTGCTACGGTAGTTCCCAAAAGTGTCTTAGCGTTCCACCCGGGCTTTCTCCGATCACCGTGAGTTCCAAAGCGATGGATGTCCTCCGGTCCCGCAAGATAAAGGTTCAGAGTTTTTATCTCGATTTAATTTTACTCGAAAAATATTGGGGAGAAGAAAGGGTCTATCACCATACCGCGCCTGCTTCCATGTTCTATGCCTTGAGAGAAGGATTGAAGATCATTTTTGAGGAGGGACTTGAGGCAAGATTTCAGCGTCATGAGGTGTTGGGCGATCGCTTAAAGATGGAACTGGAGGGTTTCGGATTTAAACTTTTTGCGCAGGAAGGATATCGTTTGCCCATGTTGACTTCAGTGGCTCTTCCTGATTGGGTTGATGATGCCAAGATACGGTCGAGGCTTCTGAACGAGTATAACATCGAAGTCGGAGGAGGTTTGGGCTGGCTGAAGGGAAAGATATGGCGAGTCGGCCTCATGGGCGAGACCTGCAAAATCCGATATATCCATTGTCTGATGGGAGCCTTGAAGGAAATCCTATCTTAGAGGATCAATGCAAAATATAAAATACAAAATATGAAGTTTAAAATTAATGGCTACCTCTAAAAATGTCATTCCTGCGAAAGCTCGCCTCGGCGCTCGCCTCTCGGCGAAGCCGAGGGAAGCCTGGGCAGCAATCCATAAGTTTTGACATTACTGGACTCCCGCCGGAGTTTATCCCGATGTAGATCGGGGCCGGAGTGACAAATTTGGGATTATTAGAGGTTTCCTTAATGATAAGAAATTTGCATTTTGCAATTTTCATTTTTTATTTTGCACTGTAGAATCCTTAATCGGATTCAAGATCGTCAGGGCGAAATCTTTGGATTCCACGCCCGGGGATTCCACCCCTTTTTCTTCATAAAAAGTTTCCACTCTTTCAATGATCTTCTCTTCTCTCAATGGAGCTTTTTCTAAGGATTCTTCCAGTCCGATCAGTCCTTCCTTTGGATAAAATGTAAAATCACCGGAGATGGTGATGTCTTCAATTCTTCCTTCGGAGATCTCCTCAGCAGTCCGAATCAGACCTCCTTTGGCCTTGTGGAGACCATAGAGGACCTCTACACCTTCCCTGATTTTAACTCCTTCTGGAATTCGGGGAGTCTTTTTCAGGAGAAATTCTTCTGAGGTCATCCATGTTTCTATCTCCCTTATCTTCTCGAGAATTTCTGGATTCAATGAAGCCGGTGTCAACTTCCCTATCATTTTTTCAAATCTCTCTTTAAGAACTTTCACCACTTCCTCCCGAGGAGGAGGTGTCCCCAGTTCTCTTTTCATCGTGGTCAGATTTTCTTCCATGGTTTTATAAACCTTGTCTCTGAATTTTTCGTCGGGCACTTTTAGAATTTTACTCATGGCCTGATAGTCGAAATCAAGGAGGATACCACCCACAAAGACCATAGAGTCTCCAATATTTCCTCCACCTTCCCCAGCAATCTTCCTTCCTGAAGGGGTGACGATGTCATTCACGGCTCGAAATTCTGCCTGAATTCCAAATTTCCGATAAGTCTCAACAGGGGCCTCAGAAAACCAGGGATAAATTTCATGGATGGTTTTTGGGAATCTTGGATTGTCCTTCTTCCAGATGAGTTGATAAAAAATCTGATTTTCATCTAAATAGGTGGCTCCCCCTCCTACCTCCCTCCGCATGAAGGGAATTCCGGCTTCCTTGCAGTATCGTAGATCCACTTCCTGCTGAGCATCCTGGAAATATCCAATGCTTGCAAGAGGGCTTTTGGGGGAGACAGCGACAAGAGCCTCGATCCCCATTCGGGCAAGAGCGTGGAAGACGAGCATGGATTGTTGGCCTAGAAGTTTACCGAGATCAAAAAAAAGCATATTTTCCTCACTTTCTATCAAATTCTTTTTGGCGATCCGAAATGACCGTCATGGAAGAGGTGAAAATATGAAGAAGTTTGCTATGGGGAATGTAGATAATCCAGATGAGGCTGGGCACGACGTGGAAGTACCACAGGAAGTCGGCGTTGATCTTAATATCTCTTAGGAATTGGGATAAAAAGTAACCCCCAAACGAAATCCAATTGTTGGCGCTGGCCGGCGTGAAGTTCGCCAGGTAATTTTTTGCCTGAACCACTTCCGGATGTGCGATGCGGTATCCCTCAATGAAGAAACCGGAAAGTTCGAGAAAGAGGATGAAGAGGAGGGAGGTGATATCCTCTTCGTCTGTCCGCAGTTGATCAGGACGGATCACAAAACGGCGAACCATGGCGAGCACGCAACCTACCAGGATGAGGAAACTGAAAAACTCGAGAAAGAAATCGAGAAAAGGCCGGATGGAACCCGTCTCAAATTCATGGGCAAAAGAAACGCCAAATGCCACCAGATAGCCCGTGGTGAACCCTTTGATCATATCCACTGCGAAGGTAGCCACAAATCCAAATACTAACAGCGTATGGGCTAACCACCGGTAGAACGATTGTCCGTAGAGTTTTCGATGGAAGATCACCTCAGTGATCAGGGTTTTAATATACCATCCTGGTCTTGACCAGAATCCTTTCCATCCTCTCCGGATGTAAATCTTGAACTTCTCCCATTTGGTGGCATTCTCCGCTCCTTCGAGCCTCCCTTCCAGCCAGACGTTCACATGAAGGCCCATACCCCAAATGAAGAAAATCACCGTTGGGAAGAACATGATGTAAAAGATGAGGTGTTTGTCCATTTTCTCAAAAAAACAGTTCGGAGTGATTAGTTCGGGGTTCGGAGTTTCTATGTCTTGATTTCCAATATCTCATGCTTCGGACTCTGAACTCCTAACTCCGAACTCATTTCTTCATGTTCTTAAGCACAAACTCCGTGATGTCCATCGCATGGATGGGAATTTCTTTTCTTCGGGCAGTGGTCAAAATGGTGCGAACGCACTGCTGACAGGCGGTGATGACCGTATCCGCTCCTGTTGCCTGGATCTGGTTGATCTTCTCTTGAGCCAGGGCTGCTGAAAGTTCCGGATCCACCATCTCCAGATTACCCCCTCCACCGCAGCACTTGCACTGCTCACGGTTTTCTGCCATCTCCACAAGCTCCACACCAGGAATGGAGCGGAGAATCTCTCTCGGGGCTTCATAAACTCCGCTCGCCCTTCCCAGATCGCAGGGATCGTGATAGGTTACCTTAATCTTCTTCCCCTTGAAGGTGACCCTCCCCTCATCAATAAGCTTCTTTATGAACTGAGTGGAGTGAAAGATATCGACGTCGGTCTTGTACTCCTCCATCCAGGTATGGTAGCAGGAAGGGCAAGCGAAGACCACTCTTTTCACACCCTTTTCCTTCACCATCTCCAGATTATGCTGGATGAGAACTTCGGCCTCCTTTTTCATCCCTGCACCGATGAGAGGGAAACCACAGCACCACTCCTCCCCACCCAGGAGTGTGAAATCGACTTCTGCTTTATTGAGGATTTCGACGAAGGACAAAGGAATCTTCTGGACCAGAGGGAAAAAGGAAGCCACGCATCCTACGAAAAAGGCAACCTGGGCTTTCTCTTTTTGATAGCGATGATCCGGAAGCTCATCGAGAAACTCCAGCCATTCTGTCCTCTCCTCGTTTTCATCTCCCGAGATGTTATGGGCTGCGAGGACATTGGCCTTCATCCGCTCTGCTGCCTCAGGGAAATAACCCATTTCCACCAGGGTCTCCCGCAAAGCCGTCCACAGGCTCTTGGAGTCGATGGAGACAGGACAGCTTACACTGCACTCGCCGCAGAGGGTACAGCGATAGACCATTTCAGAGAATTTCTTCAGTTTCTCCTCGTCGAGTTTTTTGGGCCCGAAGATCTTGGCCCACAGTCCATACTGACTGCGGATAAAAGACTTGAATGCCTGAATTTTTCCACGAGGGTCGATCTCTTCTTCACCCCTCTGTGCATAGACAGGACAATGGTTCAGACACTCGCCACAGCGAGTACAGGCATCAATCTCGACCAATTGTTTGGGGGAGAGGGCTGAAAGTTTCATTCGTTGCTCTATTCTTTAAAAAGTGCTGCCGTGCTGCTGTTCACCGCAGTACGGTAGTACCGCATAACCGAGGCACGGAATTTATTTCTCACTTATGTTCGGCAATTTCAGTTTTTAGCCATTCCTGGATGACCGTAGGGTCGGTCATGAGATTCTTGAGCTCGTCAAGGTTATCAGGTTTGATCTTAAACATCCAGCCTTTGCCGTAGCAGTCCTCATTGATCAGCTTGGCCTTCTGTTCCAGTTCCTCGTTTACCGCCACGAGTTCACCGCTCACTACAGAAAAGACCTTTCCAAGCCACTTTCCTGATTCGATTTTAGTAAAACTCTTCCCCTGAACAAGCTTTTTCCCTTCGGGAGGAAGGCCCACGTAGACAAGGGTACCGGCCATCTTCTGAGCGTAGTCATTCATTCCCATGACCACCAGATCCCCTTCCACGCGAGCCCAAAAATGATTCTTATCGTAATAAAGTCCCTCCGGAAATTCATATCCTTCGATGTTCATTTTAGTACCCCCTCAAATAGAAAATAACGTGACCGTGCCTGCATGCCGAGGTGCCTGCATTACGCCTGCCTGCGCGAAGCCGCTTCGGCGAAGGCAGGGCACGCAGGCGTGTCCGTTTCTCGTGATCCGCAAGAATCGCAAATCCCCCAATACTTTGTAGCGTCGGCATTTATTGCCAACTTTTTTGCTGTAAATCGCGAATAATACTTATTCGGCATTCCGCAATCCGAAATCCGCATTACGCTGCCTCCTTTTTTTGCCGCTCCTGGTAAAGCAGGGCGATAAATTCTGTAATGTTGTAGATCTCAATCTTCTGTTTTCGAAGTTTGGCGTTCCTGAAATTGTGTACACAGGATGGGCATTCCGTAAGTAAAATTTCCGCCCCCGTCTCCTCAATGATCTGGCTTAATCGATTTCTTGAAATCTCGATGGAGTCTTCGGGAAATGATCCTCTGAGTCCACCCCCTGACCCGCAACACATGGAATTTTCCCTGGTCCGCCTCGGCTCCACAAAATTGGGCGCAATCTTCCGGATGATCTCCCTCGGCTCATCATAGATACCGGCGTGGCGGCCGAGATCGCAAGGATCGTGGTAGGTCACTTTTTTGTTGGTTTTTACTCCAAAATCAAAGTCCTTGAGGAATTGAGTGATGTGTTTGAGTTCCAACCCCAAATCTTTATAGGCAGGATGTTCCTTAAACACCCGGTAGCAGTAGGGACAAGTCGTGATCAGTGTTTTTGACCCGGTTTCCTGGAGTTCTCTAACATTATGCCTTGCTAACGCGTCCTTGATCTTATAGCCGACATCCTCCAGGACGCCACTGCAACAGACCTCATCGATCATCGTGAAGTCAACCTTCAGGATATCCAGAAGACGGATTGTTTCCTCTACGCTCTCATCCTCTCGGTAAGTTCCCACACAACCTACAAATAGGACGTAAGGAGCTCCCTTCTTTTTGTGACCCCAATCATGCCGTTTTCCCTCACCGTAAATGTTCCCATATTTCTCAACGATATCGCCCATTGCTTTGAAGAGGTTGTCATAACCCAGTGCCACCATATCCTTCCGTGCCGCCTTGAACACTTCCTGAGGATCCACGCCGGATGGACAGTTGACGGTACAATTCATGCAGGTCGTGCAGCGAAGGAGAGCCTGAGCCACTCCCTCGGTAACCGGAAGTTTTCCATCCATCACCTCCTTGAGGAGGATCATCTTGCCGCGGGCATTCGTAATAGGCCTTTTGGTGAGGTCGAAGATAGGGCAGACAGCCCGGCAGAAGCCGCAACGGGAGCACTGGGTGATTGCCTTGCGCCGTTTTTCGTCTAACTGAAGTTGGGTGGGCATTAGATCTCCTTACACCTAGGGTTCAAGGGGCCTAGGGGTCAAGGGTTCAAGCGAATTCGGAATTCGGATTGCGGATTTCGGATTTTTAATTCCGCACTCCGCATTCTGCATTCCGCAATTTAATCGAGCGCTCTCTTCCCTGGGTTCATGATGTTATTGGGGTCCAGGGTTCTCTTGATCTGTTTCATTAATGCCATTTCTACGGGATCGTGTTCCAACGTCATATAGTTTGCTTTGGAGAGACCAATACCGTGTTCACCCGAAAGGGTTCCATTGAGGGAAATGGCGAGTTTGAATAGTTCTGCTTCCACTTTTTCCATCCTCTCCACTTGCTCAGCATCATATTCATCATAGAGGATTTGAGGATGAAGGTTTCCATCACCGGCATGGCCGTAGGTAGCTACCAGCAGACCGTGTCTTTGAGCAATCTCTTGAATTCCTACGAGCAGATCTGGTATTCTGGAGATAGGAACAGTGACATCATCTAAGACAAAGCTATTGCTGACCCGGGCAAGGGTAGCATAAGCGGACTTGCGGGCCTTCCAGAGATTCAGTCGATCCTTGTCATCTTTGGCTGTCTTGACGAGGATAGGGTTGTTTTGTTTGAGAATTTGCAGAACAACTTCCATCTGGGCCTCTACTTCTTCCCACGTATAGCCATCCGTCTCCGTCAAAATCATTGCTTCAGCCTCAGGGAGATCGAGATCCGTATTCTCTTTGATGGATTTGAGCGTTACTTTATCCAGGATCTCCATAACGCTTGGAAGAATGCCACTCGACATGGTCTGGAAAATGGCTTTTCCCGCATCCTCCAGCCTAGCATAAGTTGCAACAGCGGTCATGGCATGACGGGGAAGGGGGTTGATTTTCAATGTGACCTCGGTCACCACTCCCAGCGTTCCCTCGGCCCCGATGAAGAGCTTGCCCAGATCATAACCGGAGACGCATTTCATCGTGTAAGAGCCTGTGTGCATCACCTCTCCGGTTGGCAAAACGACCTGAAGGCCGATGACATAGTCTCGGGTGGTGCCATATTTGGCTCCCTTGATTCCACCCGCGTTGGTGGCGACATTTCCGCCAATGGTGGCAACCGTGCTGCTCGCCGGGTCCGGAGGGAAAGTAAAGCCATGTTTGGCCAATTGCCTATTGAGATCGTCGCAGACGACTCCCGCCTGAACACGGGCATAGCGATTCTCAATGCTGATTTCAAGAATTCGATTCATCTTGGAAAGGTCAACGATAATTCCACCACGGATGGGAATGACTCCTCCGCTGAGACTTGTGCCTGCTCCTCGAGGGACAACAGGAATTTTATATTCATTGGCGAATTTGACAATTTCAGCTACCTGCTCGGTTGACTCAGGCCAGACGGCCGCATCGGGTCGATGGACATTTATCGATGCGTCGTAACTGTAGGGAACCAACTCTTCGAGCTGATCGGTAAAGTTCTCTCTTCCCACGATCTCAATTAACTTTTTCATTATTCACTCCATTGAACTTTGAATGAGAACAGGAGCAAATCTCTTTTTCACCTCTGTTATGGAGAGGATTTCCTGAAGATGGGAATAGCGTAAGGTCCCTCCCGAATGTAACAAACGGAAGGTTCTCTATTTTTCTTTCTTAGATGAAAGACAGAATGAATTAAGGCGTTTTGAACCATAGCCTGCACTTTTTCCAAACCGGGCTTATGGCCGGACCCGTCAGGAAGAAATTCGTGGCCGCTGGATCCTGGGATGATATAATAATCCTCCTTGGCAATGTAGAATTTCGGATTTATTGACCCTCTAAGAATTGCTTCCATTCGACCCTTTTTCCGATTGTATCAATTCTTTGACTCGGGTTTCGATATATTCGAGGTGTCTAAAAACCTCTCTCCTTGCCAAATCAGGAGCCTTATTCTTGATCGCTTCAACTATCCTTGTATGTTGATCAAATATGTTCTTGTCATCTCTCATAATGGTGTAGTATCTGCCAATAAATTCTTTCAAGGTGTCATGGATAGTAAACATGAGGTGTGCCTGGAGGGTATTATGAGTTGCCCGCGCAATAGCCAGGTGTAAGTCCGCATCCTGTTCTTCGAAAGCGGTGCCGTGCTCTTCAATCGTTTTTCTCATTGACTCGATGAGTTCCTCAAGGAGTGCTATATCATCAACCGTGGCTCTTTTGGCTGCAAAATAGGCATTCCAGGTCTCAAGGGCTTTTCTTACCTCGATGAGGTCGAAGATTTTCTTGGTATCCGTCTTGATGAGTAAGGAGAGGGAATTCTGCATAGTCTCTGATGCCACTGATTTGACGAAAGTCCTTTTTCCCTTCACTCCCAAAAAGCCCATAGCGACCAAGGAGTTCAGGGCTTCCCTGAGAGATGGACGGCTCACGCCAAATTCCTTGACAAGTTCTCTTTCCGGAGGAAGACGCTCTCCAGGCTTTAACACCCCCTCACTGATTTGGGTTTTTATCTGACTCACGATTTCATCGGAAACCTTGTTGTGCTTAATTGGCTTAAACATATTAAGATTCTCTGCCGTCAGACCGGGCTTTTAAATTTCCTTAAACCGCAAAGCTTCAATGGTCAAACCATTTTAAGAAAAATTTATAATTTTTGTCAATCTTTAATTTCAGGTGCATCTAATCATTCAAAATAAAACGGGAAAAGCAGAATTTAATTTTCTGGTCTGACCATTTTTTTTATGTTTCTTTTTATTGACAAGGTCCGGTTCGTTTGTTATAGAATAAAAAATTATAGATTCAATCATGTTTCCAATTTAACAGCCCTTAGGAGGAGGTTATGGCCCGTTTATATGAATACCAGGGAAAACAGTTGCTCAGGGCATCCAAAGTCCTAATCCCTCAGGGTGAGGTCGCAACGACTCCCCAAGAGGCCAAAAAGATCGCCGAAAAGATCGGCAAGCCCGTGGTCATCAAATCGCAGGTCTGGGCCGGGGGAAGAGGAAAGGCAGGGGGTATTAAATTTGCTGAGCACCCGATCGATGCCGAGATTGTTGCAAACGAGATCCTTGGATCGGAGATCAAAAAACTGAAGGTGGAAAAGGTACTCGTCGAGGAGAAACTGGACATCGACATGGAATATTATATAGGTGTCATCGTTGATTCCTCGAGGGAGGTCCGTGCCCCCGTTGTCATGTTCAGCACGGAAGGCGGGATGGATATCGAGTCAGTCCCTTCGGAAAAGATCGCCACCATGACAGTGGATGTCCTCCGGGGTTTTCGGCTCTACGATGCCCTCAACCTTGCTCTCAAACTAAAGGTCCCAACAAAGTTTCTTCCGGCTGTTGCCCAGGCGATCTCAGGCCTCTTCAATACGTTCAAGGAGTATAATTGCCGGACCGCCGAGATCAATCCCCTCATCATCACCAAAGACGGGAAAGTCTTTGCCGGGGATTGCCGGATGGCCATTGACGATTCCTCGGTCTATCGCCATCCCGAACTCGGCATCGAAGTCGCACGGGAGGCGGCGACTCCGCCCACGGAGCTCGATAAGATTGCCTGGCGGATCGAAGAAGGGGACCTCAGGGGGACCTGTTATATCGCTCAGATGGTGACAGAAATAAAAGGGCTCAACTACGTAGGTTACCACGGAATGGGCGGCGGCGGCGCCATTCTGGGAGTGGATGGCCTGAACCGGGTTGGCCTTAAGATCCCCAACTATGCCGACACAAGCGGGAACCCGACCGCGGCCAAGGTCTATCGGGCAGCGAAGGTCATCTTTTCGCAACCCGGCATCGAAGGCTACATGCTCGGCGGATTCATGTATGCAAACCAGGAACAGTGGCACCATGCCCATGGCATCGTGAAGGCCCTCAGGGAGGAACTCCCCAAGAGACCCGGATTTCCTTGCGTGCTCCTGATCTGTGGCAACAAGGAGAAGGAAGCCCTTGAGATTTTGCGGGAAGGCACGAAAGATCTGCCCGGACGGATTGAGATCTACGGGGGGGACAAGGTATATGAGACCCAATTCTTGGCTGAAAGGATGAAAGCTCTCATTTTAGAATACCGAAAGGAAAGAGGTATAAAGGAGGAATAGGTCCATGCATTTTGAAGAACAGACGATCAAAGTGATTATTGATGAGAGCAAATGCGAGGGCTGTAAAACCCACGCATGTGCAGCAGGATGTAAGCTCTTTGACCGGGGAATTCTGGTAATCAAAGACGGCAAACCGGCCCTTGCAGGGGACGCGGCTTTTGCCCGGCGGGTGGGCACGGAGTGTCTGGCCTGCGAGTATGAATGCTGGTTCAGGGGAAACAAGGCGATTACGATCGAAGCCCTGGTTCCTGGATTGGATGAATACAGAAGGAAACACGGAGTATTGTAAAATCATGTTGTCCCGCGAAGCGCGGGGCTGCGGTTTTGTACTTAACGGCAACACCGCAGGACGGCAAAACGGCAGCACGAAGAATGGACGCTGTGACTGAAGAAAAGCTGGAGGCATAAGAGATGGCTATTTTGTTGAAGAAAGATACGAAGGTCTTAGTTCAGGGAATCACAGGGAGGGAAGGTTCGGCGCGGGCTGCGTTCATGAAAGGTTATGGGACCAACGTAGTGGCGGGCGTGACACCAGGGCGGGGTGGAGAAGAGGTCAGCGGGATTCCCGTTTACAATACCATACAAGAGGCTGTGAAGGCCCATGGGAGTTTTGATTTGAGCGTCACCTTCATCCCCGGGCCAAGCCTCAAGGACGCGGTTCTCGAAGCCCTGGATGCGGGAATCAAGTTTCTCGTCATGCCGGTGGAAAGGGTTCCTCTCTATGACATCCTGGAGATGATGGCCCACGGGAAACAGAAAGGGGCGCGGTTGCTGGGTCCGGGGTCCATCGGGATCATCAGCCCCGGAATTGCAGCAGCGGGCTGGCTGGGAGGATCTCCTGATTTTGCAAGAAGAGTGTTTGTCCCCGGGCATGTCGGAGTGATTTCCAGGAGCGGGGGTCAATCCGCCACAGTTCCTTACACGATTAAGGAAGCGGGCCTTGGGATGACCACCGTCGTTCATGTCGGAACAGAGCCCGTGGTGGGGCAGTCTTTCGCAGACATCTTACCCCTCTTCCAGGCTGACGAGGAAACCCATGCCGTAGCCATCTTCGGTGAGATCGGTGGAACGAACGAGGAAGAGGCGGCAGAGGCGGTGAGGCGTAAAGAGTTCACCAAGCCTCTTGTGATCTATGTTGCCGGGGCGTGGGCTCCTGAAGGAATGCGGTTTTCCCATGCCAGCAGTATCGTAGAGCGAGGGAAAGGGTCGGCAAAAGATAAGGTGAAGAACCTAAAAGATGCAGGGATCCATGTGGTCGATCGGCCCGATGAAATCGCGCCCACCCTGAAAAAATTACTACGCGCCTAGTCCAAAAAATCAAATCCCCCCTCCCCCCCCTTTTCTAAAGGGGGGTTGGGGGGATTATGAATTTATTATCTAAACAAAACCTAAACATAGGAGGTGCTGAGATGACTGTCATGAGATCCGTTTTTTATATTCCGGGAAATAATGAGAAGATGATTTCCAAGGCTCCCGAGACTCCGGCCGACATCATCACCTTGGATCTGGAGGATTCTGTCCCCCCTGCCGAGAAACCAAAAGCCCGTGATATGGTCCGAGAAAACTTGAAATTTGCAGGCTCCAGTGGATCCACTATTTATGTCCGGGTCAACAATTGGGAGACATTGATGACAAATGATGATCTCGAAGCGATTGTCCACGAAGGCCTGTCGGGCGTTTGCCTGGCCAAGTGCGGTGGTCCGGATCATGTCCAGCGTCTCGATTGGAAACTGGAAGAGCTGGAAAGAAGAAGAGGGCTGAAAGTAGGTAGTGTCGCCATTCAACTTCTTATCGAAACAGCCAAAGGGGTGATTAACGCCTATCCTTCAGCTATTGCCAGCAAGCGGGTCAATTCTCTTATCTTTGGCGCGGTGGATTATACGAAAGATATGAGAGTGAAACTGACCACCGAGGGAGATGAACAATTTTATGCGCGGGCGCATAATGCGGTCGCTGCAAGGGCTGCGGGGTGTATTGCTATTGATTGCCCCTTCGTCGCATTTAAGGATACAGAGGCCTTTGAGAAGAACACACGCTTTGGTCGTCAATTGGGTTATGAAGGAAGAATGCTTATTCATCCGAGCCAGATTGAGCCTTCTCATAAAATCTATACCCCATCGCCGGAAGATGTTGAATGGGCAAAGGGTGTGGTAAAGGTTTTCGAGGAAGAGGGGATTGCCAAGGGCGCTGCGGCTGTTTCCTATATGGGGAAAATGGTGGATACCCCGGTCTATGATAATGCCAGGACGATCCTTGCCACCATCGCCGAGATAGCTGCCTTTGATGCAAAGCGAAAGAAGGCATAGGGTTAGCTTGTTTCCAAGAAAAACAATTAAATATTGGAGGGCATAAAAATCCCTCATCGCTAAAACTTTTCCAATATTCCCGCTCGCCCTCTGCCAAATTGATTTTTTCACACGTTCCTTTTCATTGATGGGGGTTGGGGGGATTTTTTTTGAGGAATTTGTGCCATGAGGATTTTGATTGTTGGACAAGGCCCCTTTGGAGAGAAAGTATTGCAGGCCTTGATTCAGAAAAGAGAGGATGTCGTCGGAACCTTCTCCCCTCCAGATAATAGGGGCGAAGCAATGAAGGTCTTGGCTGAAAAGTCAGGCATTACATTCTTTCGTCCAAATTTAATGAAGGACCCCCAGGTTCATGGCGCTTATGTAAAATTAAAACCAGAACTTGCCATCCTGGCATTTGTAACCGATATCATCCCTGGAAAATTGCTTGCTGTCCCATCCCTTGGAACGATTTGTTATCACCCTTCTATTTTACCCAGACACCGCGGTGCCAGTGCTATTAATTGGGCCATTATTCAGGGCGATACCCGAACAGGGTTGACCATTTTTTGGGCTGATAAAGGTATTGATACGGGCCCCATCTTGCTGCAAAAAGAGGTAGAGATTGGTCTTGATGAGACCACAGGCTCCGTTTATTTCAATAAACTCTTTCCCATGGGAGTGGATGCCATGGTGGAGGCTGTTGAATTGATCAAAAAAGGAAAGGCTCCAAGGATCCCCCAGGATGATTCGAAAGCGACTTATGAGCCTCCGTGTGATGATCGAGTGGCCTCCGTGAGCTTTGAAAAATCAATCAAGGACATTTACAATTTAATTAGAGGCTGCGACCCTCAGCCCGGGGCTTACACGACTTATCAAGGGAAAAGGGTGAGATTTTATGAGGCGAGGATGTCCTCTTCGGCCATTCACAAGCAACCCGGCGAGATCATCTCAATCGAAGAAGGAAGCGTTCAAATCGCTGTAAAAGGCGGGATGATACAAATTGGCAAACTCAGGGTGGACAAAGGGGAGAAGATAGGACCTGTTGAATTTGCCAAATCAACCGGTGCGAAGGTCGGAGATCGATTCGGAATATGATAAAAACAGGGTTCAAGGATTCAGGGGTTCAAGGGGTCGAGGATTTAGAAAATTATTCTTAATCTTTTCAACTTGAACCCTCGATCCCTTGGCCACTTGAATCCTTTATCAGAAGGAGGACCTATGGAACGAGAGAAGTTAACTGAAGCAATGGCGAAGATTGTGGGGAAAGAGAATGTTTTATCGTCAGAGACAGACTTGTTTCTCTATGGTTACGATGCCTCCCTCTTCCGAGGAAAACCTGATTGCATCGTCCTTCCGGGTTCAACGGAGGAAGTTTCCAAGATCGTCAAGTTCGCCCACGAAGCAGGGGTTCATGTTGTGGGCAGAGGGTCCGGGACGAATCTGAGCGGAGGCACCATTCCGACAAAGGGCGGAATCGTCATTCATTTTTCCAGGATGAACAGAATCTTAGAGATCGACATTGAAAATCAGAGAGCCGTTGTGGAACCAGCCGTCTTTACACTTGCTTTGAAAAACGCACTGGCCCGCTATGGGTATGTCTATCAACCAGACCCGGCCAGCGAAAAGGTCTCTACTTTCGGCGGAAATTTTGGAGAAAATTCTGGAGGGCCTCACTGTCTCAAATATGGAGTGACGACCAATCATATCCTGGGAGCTGAAGTGGTTTTATATAATGGTGAAGTGATCCAGGTTGGCGGCAAGGCTTTGGATAATCCAGGTTATGATCTGACGGGAGTCCTGGTGGGTTCAGAAGGCACCTTGGGAATGGCTACGAAGTTGATTCTCCGGATCATGCCGAAGCCAGAAGCTGTGAAGACCATGCTGGCCATCTACAATTCTCTTGAGGATGCAGGAAGAACAGTCTCCGCCATTATCGGCGACGGAATCGTCCCTGCCACGCTTGAGATGCTGGATAGATTAACCATCAAAGCGGTCGAGGAATCAATCCATGCAGGGTTTCCACTGGATGCAGAAGCTGTCCTGATCATCGAGCTCGACGGACTGAAGGATGGGATGGAGAGGCTGGCTGAAAGGATCATGGAGATTTGCAGGAAAAACAATGTCCGGGAGGTCAAGGCCGCAAAAAATGAGGCCGAGAGAACCCAGCTCTGGGCAGGTAGGAAAGGAGCTTTCGGGGCTGTTGCCAGGCTTCGGCCAAACTATCTCGTCTGTGACGGAACCGTTCCCAGAACAAAACTTCCCGAAGTGTTGACCAAGGTGATGGAGGTTGGCAAGAGGTACAACCTTTCCATCGCAAACGTATTCCATGCGGGAGACGGAAACCTTCATCCTCTGATCCTGTTTGATGAAAGAGATGAGGAGGAGTTGAAGAAGGTTCATTCAGCGGGCTCAGAAATCATGAAGCTGTGTGCCGATGCGGGCGGAACAATCAGCGGAGAGCATGGCATTGGTACGGAGAAGAAGAAGGAGATGCTCTTCGTCTTTACGCCTCGCGACATTGGCGCCATGAAGAAGGTGAAGATGGCCTTCGATCCTGAAGATGTTTTTAATCCGGGAAAGGTTTTACCGGAGGTGGACGCCTGAACTCTAACAGGCTGCTGAAAAACGCCCATCTGCGGCGTTGCCCTCGTCCTCCGTCGTTGCAGCGTACATCCAAGTACGCCTCACTCCTCAGGATTTCAGGCGCCTTGCATCTGGGCATTTTTGAGCAGCCTTAGAAAAAAGGGTTTTTCATCAAACTACTAATCTGCTAAGCGCAAAGCGTAAAACCAAGCACCAGTTGAGGAGAATGAGGGATATGCCTAAAAAAGACGAACTGATTACTAGGCTAAAGGAGATAGCGGGCGAGGCCGGTGTGATTCAAGATCCGGATAAGCTCAAGGCCTATGCCATTGATGGGAAGAAACCGAAGGTGGTCGTTACTCCGGGGACGACCGATCAGGTTTCAAGGGTTGTTGCCTATGCCAGTCAGGAGCATCTCGCTATTGTTCCGAGAGGGAATGGTACCAAAATGGAGATGGGCGGGATTCCTAAAAAAATGGACATCGTTCTTTCCACCGGCCGGCTCAATCGCATCACAGATAGGGACTGCGAAAATCTCACCCTTTCTGCGGAAAGCGGATTGACCCTGGGCGAAGTTCAACAGGGTTTAGCGAAAGTCGGAAAGGGATATTTTCTTCCTCTCGATCCGCCCTTTACGGATAAAGCCACTTTGGGCGGCATTGTGGCGACCAACTCCAGCGGGCCCAAGAGGCTGATTTACGGCACGGCCAGGGATATGATGATTGGGGCCAAGGCTGTCTTTCCAAATGGGGATATCGTCGTTTCTGGCGGGAAAACGGTTAAGAATGTTTCTGGCTATGACATGTGTAAACTCCTGATCGGCTCTTACGGAACACTGGGTATACTCTGTGAAATGACTTTTAAACTCCTTCCTCTCCCTGAAAAAGAGGCAACCTTATTGTTTTCTTTCGCAAAATTAGAGGAGGCAGATGACTTCATTCGCGAGATGAGAGGTTCTCAACTGATTCCCTCGTCCTTGGAAATCCTTAATGCCAAGGCTGTTCAAAATATGAAATATCCCGTGTCCATGCCTCCGAATGGAAATTATCTCGTTGCCATCGGACTGGAGGGTGTGGCTGAAAGCATTGAGAGGCAGGTTTCTGAGATGAGTGAGATGGGAAAGAAACGTGGAACCCTCGAAGCACTGACTTTGGATGCGGAGAAGCATCAAGCGTTTTGGGTGGCCCTCCGTGACTTCTCCTCACAGTTGAAGGACGAATACTCAAACGTCATCTCCATGAAATCCAACTCTTTGATCTCTAAATGTGGGGAGGTACTAAGGAGTTATGAAAAAATCGGCCAGGGGCTGGGAATCAATTGTGCCTTCATCTCTCATGCCGGGAGTGGAATCCTATACTCCCATGTCCTGGCGGGGAAGAGTTTTCGATCAAAGGTTGATTCCTTCGTTGAATTGATCGAAAAGCTGACTGCTGAGGCGGTGAAAAATGAAGGCAGCCTTGTGGTGGAGTCGTCTCCTCTTTCGATTAAGAAAAAGGTAGATGTATGGGGACAATCCCGAAGTGATTATCTGGTTGCTCGTCGATTGAAAGAACAAATAGACCCAGCAGGGATCCTGAATAGAGGCCGATTTGTGGGAGGAATCTAGATTTCCGTCAGAGTGTGAGGCGCAAGTCGCAAGTGGTTTGTTATTGTGCTGCTGTTATGCTGTTTTGCCGTGTTGCCGTTAGATTCAAAACCGCAGCACTGCAACACCGCAACACAAAGAATGATACCTTTCGAAGAATGATTTCAATATTCGGATAATATCCCAAGCAGGAGCGAGTTATGAAGCAAGAAGAACTGAAGACCTTATTATATGACGAGATCGCCAAATGCAATCGATGCGGTTTCTGTCTGGCTCACTGCCCGGTTTATACGGTTACAGGAAGGGAATGGGCAACCCCGCGGGGGAAGAATGCCCTTGTGAGAGCGATCATCGAGGGCAAAATCGGCTGGACCCCTGAAATCGAAGAGACCCTTTTTCGATGCACGGGTTGCAGGCTTTGTACGCAAACCTGTTTCCCTGCGGTGGAGACCAATCAAGGGGTCCTTGCAGGAAGGGAATGCTTGGTGGACAGAAGCCAGTATCCAAAAATTGTGGATCGGGTTTCGAAGGCCGTGGAGAACAATTTCAATATTTCAGACGAGCCGAATGAGGAGCGCATTGCATGGGTGGAATTCATCAAGAACGCTCCAGACCATATGTATCAGAAGGAGAAGGCAAAGGTCCTCTACTTTGTGGGATGTGTGGCTTCTTTCTTTCCTCTCGTTCAAAAAATTCCTCAAGCTTTCGTTCAAATCCTGGACAAGGGTGAAGTGGACTTCGCAACCCTTGGGGGAGAGGAGTGGTGCTGTGGTTTTCCTCTTATCCAGATGGGGATGCCCGATAAGATGCAGAAGTTGATCGACCACAACCAGGAGAAGGTCCGGCAACTTGGGGCTGAGACGGTCGTTTTTGCCTGTCCCTCGTGCTATCACACATGGAAGGAGAAATACAAGATCGACGCCGAGATGCTCCATTCGACTCAGTTTATGGAGAGGTTGATCACCGAGGGGAAGGTCAAATTTAATAATGGTTTTAATAAAACCGTAACTTATCATGATCCATGTGATCTGGGAAGGAACAGCAAGGTTTTTGATCCGCCGAGAAACATCCTGAAGGCAATCCCTGGTCTTAAGCTGGTGGAAATGGCAAATAACCGGCAGTTGTGCAACTGCTGTGGAGGTGGAGGAGATCTCGAAATGATCGATCCGGAACTCTCTGCTGCCATCGCTGAAAGGAAGATTCAGGAGATTAAGGATACAGGGGCTGAGGTCGTGGTCACATCCTGTCAGCAATGTATCCGGACCATCTCCGGTTATGCGAGGAAGAAAGAAATTGATCTTAAGGTGATGGATATCACCGAGGTCGTCCTGGAGGCGATGGGCTAACGCCGTTTAATCGCCTTTCGTCCCCCTGAAGCTGTGAAAAAACCGGGAGAGTCGGTCGACCAGGAATATCTTCAAAGTTTTAGAATTGCGGTCTTTGATAGGCAGAGGTAACGGGGCGGTGCAAGTGAGCTAAGATTATAGAAGTTTTTGATCGTCAGCAGTTCCCAACAAAAAGGAACCGCTCTAAAACTTCTCCGATATCCCAGCTCGCCCTCCGTTGGAATCAATTTTTTCGCCTCTTCCCTTTAGAAAGGGGAAAAAAGTCTCTCCTCCCTTTGGAAAGGGAGGGATTTGAGAGCCTTATTTCACACAGCCAAATAGACCGACAGAAAAAAGTAGTCCTCGCATGGTAGAACGAAATAAAACAACGAAGGAAATCCTTCAGGCGAAGTTGGCGGGGAGAAAGCGGACCCCTCTGTACGATCGCGACATCCTTGAAAAATTGCGCCAAGGGTTTCAAAAGTGGAAGAATAGTGTCGTCCGCGAAGAAGACCAACGGAATTGGCATGCTACCCCTCACACACTTTTGGGTTCCGAGATTCCCAGGGAAATGCTCTACACGCCACTCAGCAATTCGGATTTTGACTATATGGAGGACTTAGGTCATTCAGGTCAGGAACCCTTTACCCGTGGGATACACGCCAACATGTACCGGGGGAAAGAGTTCACCATGCGGCAGCTCACGGGTTTTGGGGGACCTGAGGAGACAAACCAGAGAATCAAATTCATGCTGGCTCACGGGGGGACAGGGGCCAATGTTCTTTTCGACCTTCCCACCATTCAAATGTATGACTCTGATGATCCGCTATCCAAAGGACAGGTCGGCATGTCCGGAGTGGCCATTGATTCGGTGGAGGATATGGATCTGGTATTTAAGGACATTCCTCTCGACAAGATCACTGTTTCATTGGTGACCCATTACCCGTCGAATACGGCGATCTTATTTCCCATGTACCTGGCTCTGGCAGAGCGAAGAGGCATCCCCTGGGATAAACTGCGCGGCAGTGTTCAGAATGATATCACCCTGGAAGAAGTGGTACGCAGCGGCCCGGAATACATCCCCCCTACAGATTGCTTCAGGGTCCAATGTGACAACATCGAGTTTATCAGGCAGAACGTGCCTCTCTGGAATTTCGTTACTTATAACGGCTACAATCTGCGGGAGTTTGGAACGTCAGGTGTCACCGAGATGGCAGTGGCCGTGGCGAATGCTATTGCGACCGTAGAAGAGATGCTCCGGAGAGGGCACGATGTGGATTGGATTGCTGAGAGATTAGCGTTTTTTTGGTCTCCTGCAAGCGATTTCTTTGAAGAGGTGGCAAGGTTAAGGGCGATCAGAAGACTCTGGTATAAAATAATGAAATATCGATTTGATGCAAAGAGTCAGAGATCGATGTGGATGAGATGTCATGTGCAGACCTCCGGTGTTTCGTTGATGAGGGAGGAACCGTTAAACAACGTCATCCGGGCCGCTTACCAGGCCTTGGCCGCTGTATTTGGAGGGGTTCAATCGTTACACGTGGATTCTTATGATGAGGCTTATTCGGTCCCCACAGAAGAAGCCGCCTTGCTATCGTTACGAACACAACAGATTATTCAGGTGGAGACCGGGATTACGGATGTGGTAGACCCCTTGGGTGGCTCCTTCTATGTCGAAGCACTGACGAACGATATAGAGACGAGAATTCTCGATGAGGTGGATGAGATTGAGAAGGTGGGGGGTTATGTGACGGCGGTAGACAGAGGCTGGATACACAAGAAGATTGCTGAATTTTTCTATAATGAAAGGAGCATGGTTGAGAAGGGCCATATCAAATTGGTTGGCTATAATATCTATCAGTCCCCTATCGGGCTTCCTCCGATTCATGTCTTTGAATATCCCGAGGGCGTGGAGGAAAGACAGAAGGCGAGATTGGCAAGATTAAGAAAGCAGAGAGATAATGAGAAAGTCAACACTGCTCTCACGGCGCTTGAAGACGCTTGCAAGAGGGGAATGAACGTGGTTCCTTACACCCTTCAGTGTGCGCGGGTGGGTTGCTCGGAAGGAGAGATGTTCAAAGTATTTAAGAAGGCTTTTGGGCCGTGGAAGCCGCCTGTATTCTGGTGATGATGTCACCCTTCCTAACCCTTTCCCCTTGGAGACTGTGTTGCAATAGGATAGGGGACAGAGGGGCGACCGCGGAACCTTTAGAATTGCGGGTCTTTAGTAGGTTCGGAAATCGGCGATAGCGCTGAGACCGTCGTTGTTATGCGGGGACAAATGCATGAATTTATTTGCTGAAATGTTCCGCTCTAAAGCTTCCTCCGCCGACCCTCTATCCCCTTGTCATGATGAGCGTTCCACCTTTGAAAGCTCGATTTTGCTGTATGGAAGGATTACGACACAGCCTCTTGAGGGGGAGGGGAGGGTGGAGGGTAACGAGGTGTTGGGAAGAGATGGCTGGGCAGATAAAGGTGTTATTGTCGAAGCTCGGTTTGGACGTTCATAATCGGGGGATTATCACCGTAGCTAAGGAATTGAGAGACGCGGGGATGGAGGTCATTTACATTGGCAATTCGCTCCCGAAGGAGATCATTCGTACGGCGATTCAAGAAGGTGTTGATGTCATCGGAGTGAGCTCTCTCGGAGGCGCCCATCTGACGCTGGGGGGCGAGCTGATTGAAGAAGCCAAGAAAGAAAGGCTCGAAGAATCTATGGCATTCGTGATCGGGGGCGTTTTTTCGACATCGGATGCTGAAAAACTGCAAGAAATCGGTTTTGACGGCACATTTGTACCCGGAGCGACACGGGAGGAAATCGTATCGTCCATACGTAAAATTGTTTCTGGCAAGACCGGCAGATTGCTTAGAAAATGAACGTCTTTGGTCAAGAGGCAAGGGTAAGGACGCCCGTTTCGTCATTTGGTTATGTCGTTCGTGTTAAGAGGTTAACGTAACCCTGCGACCTTAGACCAAACGGGCTTCGTAACCGTTACCTTAACCCAAGAACACAAGACAGGAGGTGCTCTTTTGTAATGAAAAAATGGCCGCCCCAGTATGATCGTTCTTATCGGCCTTCCGCGAAATCCAAATTCTGGTTTAAGGATTTGGAAACCATGGACCCTGAAGAGAGGGAGCAGAAAGTTATCCTGCCAAAGCTTCGGGCACAACTCAAGTATGCCTATCAAAAATCTGGTCTTTACAAGAAAAAATGGGATCATGCAGGATTAAAACCAGAAGATGTTCGATCTTTAGGTGACTTTGAACAGATTCCCTTTTTGACGAAAGAGGAAATTCGCCAGGATCAGAAAGAAAATCCTCCCTTTGGCGCCAATTTATGCACTTCTCTGAAGGATCTGGCGAGGGTTCAGGGGACATCAGGAACAACAGGCAAACCGACGGCTTTTGGGATCAGTAAGGGGGATATGGACCGCATTGCTGAAGCTCATGCTCGGGCAATGTGGGGTTTTGGTATGCGACAAGAGGATATCGTCTTCATCGGCTCCTTTTTTAGTCTTTACTGGGGAAGTTGGGGAGCATTGGCGGGGGCTGAACGCCTGGGTGCTGTTACCTTTCCTTTTGGCGCGGGTGTTCCGGGGCAGACCGATCGAGCGATCGACTGGATGAAGGAGGTGAAGCCCACCATTTTTTATGGGACGCCTTCCTTCAGCCTCTACCTGGCTGAAAGGGCAAAGGAGAGAGGCGTCGATCCTGCCAAAGATTTTAATTTCCGCATTCTTTTCTTCTCGGGAGAACCGGGTGCGGGCGTTCCATCCACCAAGAAAAGAATCGAGGAGACCTATGGTGGAATCTGTATCGATTCAGGTTCGACTGCGGAAATGACCCCCTGGATGGCTAATTGTGAATGCGAATACCGGAAGGGGATGCACTTATGGCAGGATACTGTCTACGCGGAATTGGTAGACCCGAATACAAAGAAGAGGGTGCCTTACGGCAAAGAGGGGGTAACGGTTTATACGCACCTGGAGCGGTCGTCGCAGCCGATGATCCGTTTTTGGGCGGGAGATATATCTCTGTGGGTGGATGATCCGTGTCCTTGTGGACGAACCTATCCGCGCCTCCCCAGAGGGATCTATGGGAGGGCAGACGATATGTTTGTCGTGAGGGGAGAAAATGTCTATCCGAGCGCGATCGAAGATGTGATCAGAAGCATCGAAGGATTTGGAGATGAGTATCGCATCGTGATTACCAGGGAAAAGACGATGGACGAGCTTATTGTCCAGGCGGAATATGTGAAAGGAGTTGATTCCAGGATCATCCCTGATTTAAAGAAAAAACTTGAAGCAGATTTAAAGGCACGGGGTCTCCGGGCAGTGGTTCAGATGGTGGAGCCAGACCAATTGGAGAGGACAGAATTTAAGGCGAAAAGAGTGATCGATAAACGAAGCCTGTATGATGAAATGGCGAAGCAGAAATAGAAAATAGAAATTGAAAAAATGGGCGTTAGTGAATTCATAGGACTGACAGAATTATTAGGCATTTAATAGAAAGATTTGGCTTGACAGAGATACTTCAATTACATTACGATAACCCATCGTAACTTGTTGGTCAGACCACTCAATGGTCAGACCAACATCGAGTTCTTTGACAGGAGAAAAACTTTTTAGAAGAGTTCAAATTTAATCAAATCTCATGGCGGAAGGAGGTGAATACTTTAACAGAAGAAAAGGTATTTTCTTTCCTTAACCCTTTTACAAAAGGAGGATGGTATGAGTAAAAAAGTTGAAGAGAAGAAGAGTGAGGAGAAAGTTTCTCGTCGTAGGTTTTTGAAGACAGCAGCAGCCACAGCCGGTGTGACCGCAGCGACCATGGGTGTTCCAGCGTTTCTCAAACATGCCTCAGCCGCACCCATCAAATGGAAGATCCAGACCGCCTGGGATGCAGGCACTCTGGGGTTTGTCAAATTTCAGGAATTCTGCAAGAAGATGGGAGAAGTCTCGGAGGGGAAACTTGTATTTGAAGGTTTTCCTGCTGGCGCGATTGTGGGTACCTTTGAAATGTTCGATGCGGTGAAGGCGGGAGTCTTTGAAGCCATGCACTGCTTTGATGTTTATTGGCCAGGGAAAATGCCTGTCGCCACCTTCCTTTCCTCGTATCCGTTCGGATTGGATCGTCCGGATCAGTGGGAGACCTGGTACGAATATTTGGGGGGGAAACAATTCGCTCGGGAGGGCTATGGCACGCACAACATGATGTATGTCGGGCCCATCCAGCACGATGACAACCTCATTCACTCCAAAGTTCCGATCCGATCATTCGAGGAATTCAAAGGGAAGAAAATCCGTTATCCAGGTGGGATCATTGCTGATATCTACCGCGCAGCCGGGGTCTCCACAGTCCTTCTTCCAGGTGGGGAAGTCTATCCTGCCTTGGAGAAAGGAGTTATCGACGCCTCAGACTATGTGGGTGCGGCCATCAATTACAACCTGGGATTTGGCGAAATTGCAAAATACATTATCATGGGGCCACCTTCTACACCCTGCCTCCATCAACCAGTCGACTTGATGAGCTTGGATATCAATATGGGCAAATGGAAGGCCCTTCCCAAATATCTTCAGGATATGGTGGAAGCGGTGGTCAAGTGGCACTCCTGGGACCATTATGCAGCCATCCAGAAGGCCGATATCGAGGCCTTTGACCTCCTCCAGAAAAAGCAGGGGGTAACCATCATCCGTCTGAAGGAATCGGACATTGAAAAATTCAAGAAGTTCGCACCGCCGTTATGGGTGACCTGGGCTAAGAAACATCCTCTTGCCCTGAAAGCCTTCAAGTCTCAATGGGAGTATATGAAATCTGTGAAAATGAGTTACTATACGGAAGCAGATATGGTGGATCTACAAGGGAAGAAGATCACCCTTTAAAGACTGCTGGGGAGGGAGAACCAGATTCATTCTAAGTTCCCCTCCCCATTTTATGTCAAATGAATAGGAAAGAAGATGTCCTGAGGAGAAGGGTATGACTGGTTTGAATAAATTCGTGATGGCTGTAAACAAAACCAACATCTTCGTTGGGAAATTGATGGTTGGAGTGACCCTGCTGGCTGTCTTTGTTATTACCTTTGAGGTAATCATGCGTTATGTGTTTAACCGGCCAACAAACTGGGGCCATGAGACCATGATCCTCCTTTTTGCCATTTTCTACTGCGCTGCTGCTGGCTACGCCCATTACTACCGCGCCCATGTCCGAGTGGATGTCTTTTACTCCACCCGCTCTCCGAGAACGAAAGCCTACCTTGATTTGATCACCTCCGGTTTTTTCTTTCTATTCGCGGTCGTGTTCATTTACACGAGCTGGAACTTTTACTGGAGTTCACAGACAATGTTGGGAGGGGGCAAATTATTCGGGGTTGACATTCCTGGAGAACTTTCCTTCACCGATTGGCAGCCGCCCTATTATCCCGTCAAATTTATGATGCCCCTGGGAGGGTTTCTATTGCTGCTGCAGGGAATTGTCTGGTTGATTCGCGATATCCACATGGCTGCGACAGGGAGGGAAATGAAATGAGTATTGAGCTGATTACGATTCTGATGTTTGGATCCATGTTGATTCTTATGTTTTTGGGACTACCCGTAGCCTTTTCATGTGGAACGGTGGGCATCATCTTCACTGCAATTCTCCAGGGACCCGAGGCAGTCAATATTGTTCCGACCCGAATCTTTGGCCTCATGGTAAACTATCTTTTAGACGCCATCCCCCTCTTCATCTTCATGGCCTGCATCCTCGAACGAGGGGGACTCATCGGAGACATCTACGAGATGGTCCATCAGTGGCTGGGATGGCTTAAAGGCGGCGTGGCCACGGCTTCTGTCGCCGCCTGCACCATGATGGCCGCCATGGTGGGCGTCATCGGAGCGAGCGAAGTGACCATGGGCGTAATCGCCTTCCCGGAGATGCTGAGAAGAAGATACGACAAATATATGGCTGCCGGTTCCATCCTTGCAGGTGGGACCCTTGGAATTCTCATCCCGCCGAGTGCCATGCTCATCGTGTACGGTATGGTCGATAACGTTTCAATCGGCCAGCTTTACGGAGGCGCCTTTTTGCCTGGCTTTCTCCTTGCCGGTCTGTATATCGCCTATATCTCCATACGGAGTTATCACAACCCAAGGATGGGGCCTCCGATTCCCAAGGAGGAGCGCCTGTCTTTTTCGGGCAAGATGAAGGTCTCCATGCCAATTATCCCCGTGGCCATCCTGATCTTCCTCGTCCTTGGCACCATCCTGATCGGCATCGCGGCTCCCACCGAGGCGGCTGGCGTGGGGTGCGCCGGGGCTTTCGTCATCCTCGCCTTCCAACGCAGACTGAAGTGGAAAGGAGTAATCGAGGCCTGTGAGAATACCCTGAAATCCTCGGCCATGGTCCTCTGGACCATGTTCGGGGCTAACGTCTTCGTGGCTCTCTACGTCATGGTAGGTGGCGGGAAGTTCGTCACGGACTTGCTTCTCGGACTTGGGGACCGATGGGTCATCATAGGTTTCATGCAGCTTATCCTGATCTTTCTCGGTTGTTTTATCGATTGGGTCGGTATTATCATGCTCACCGTCCCGATTTTTGGCCCTATTGTCCGCCAGTTGGGGTTCGACCCGGTCTGGTTCGGAGTGCTGTACGCGGTTAACCTACAAATGTCCTTCTTGTCTCCACCTTTTGGATATGCTCTATTCTATCTGAAGGGGGTGGCTCCGCCGGAAATCTCAACAACCGATATCTGGAGGGGAGCGGCTCCATTTCTCGGGCTCCAGTTCATAGGGTTGGTTCTCTGCATGATCTTTCCGGATATCATCCTGATCGTTCCGAAATTGTTCTACAGAGGTTGATACTTGAAAATTGGGTTTATATCGCCGGAAACGCCCCTTTCAAGAGGGGCGTTTCTGTTTATACTGTATTGCGTCAAAAGTCCCTTTACCCCGTTAGAAAGGCCCGCTGTTTGCAGCGGGGATGAAAACTATTTCTTTTTCAGCGAAAACGGAGTTTAAAGCCTCGTGTGAGCCTTCCCGTTAGAAAGTCTTCTACTTTCTAACGGGGTTTACTTTGATTGTCATACCGGGCTTGACTAAGCTTGCCCCGTACTTGATTCGGGGGAATCCAGTATTTCTGGGCTGGATTCCCGCTGGAGTTTATCCCGTACTTGATACGGGGCGGGAATGACAGCTTTGGCCTAGTGTAAAGA
>Ga0299912_10000470_pt1 | contig 34566 bp, 21 predicted proteins | sample RVTome_2_FD_207667 | JGI IMG/M metagenome (GOLD analysis project Ga0299912, IMG submission 207667) | Soil microbial communities from uranium-contaminated site in the Upper Colorado River Basin, Wyoming, United States - RVT95D214 (version 2) ... | reverse complement strand
TCTTCACCATCTTGGAGCTAAGCCTGGACAGGCGACCTCTCACGCACTAAAGGGCCGGGACTTGCTCAATCGCCCGGCTGCAATCAGAATTTTTTGCCTCAAGCGGCCGCCGGCGCAGCGCACCGGGGCTCTTGTCGCGAGACACCACGATGGCCGAAAACCAGAGCAGCTCGCGCCCCGGCAATCTCGACCTCGCGCCGATCGGCAATGGGCGCGTTGCCGCCCTCGTCGATACGGCAGGGCGCATTGTCTGGTGGTGCTTCCCGCGCCTCGATTCCGATCCCGTCTTCTCGCGGCTGCTGGCCGGCGACGAGGAGAAGGGCTTCTGCGACGTCCTGCTGCACGGGAGCTCAAACGCCACCACGCAGTATGTGCGCAATACGGCGATCGTCGAAACGGTTCTGGAGGACGATAGCGGAAACGCGGTGCGCATTACCGATTTCGCGCCGCGCTTCCGGCGCTTCGAGCGCGCCTTCCATCCGGCGCAGATCATTCGCCGCATCGAGCCCATCCGCGGCCTGCCGCGCATCACCATCCGGCTGCGACCAACGTTCAACTACGGCCAGCCGGGACAGTGCCAGGCGATCGGCTCCAATCACATGCGCTTCGGCGGTGGCGACGACGTGCTGCGGCTCACCACCGATGCGCCGCTGTCGTATATCGCGCACGAGACGCCATTCGCCTTGACGCACTCCATTACGCTCGTCCTCGGCCCCGACGAGCCGCTGGAGGCGGGCGCCGATACCGTGTCGCGCGAATTCCTCGAGCGCACTCGCGACTACTGGCGCGGCTGGGTGCGCGGGCTCGGCATTCCGCTCGACTGGCAGTCCCCGATCATTCGCGCGGCCATCACCCTGAAGTTGTGCCAATTCGAGGAGACGGGCGCCATCATCGCCGCCCACACCACCTCCATCCCTGAGGCTCCCGGATCGCAGCGCAACTGGGACTACCGCTTCTGCTGGCTGCGCGACGCTTATTTCGTCATCCGGGCGTTGAACCGCCTCGGCGCGACGAAGGCGATGGAATCCTACATCAACTACATCACCACGATCGCCGTGGATATCGAGCCGCCGCTGCAGCCGGTCTACGGCATCGTGCACAATCAGCCGCTGACCGAACGCATCGCCGCGGATCTGGCCGGCTTCCGCGGCACGGGACCGGTGCGCGTCGGCAATCAGGCCTCCGAGCAGACGCAGCACGACTCCTACGGCAGTGTGATCCTCGGTGCGTCCCACATGTTCATCGACGAACGCCTGCCGGGCATGGGCGACGCTGTCTTGTTCCGCCGTCTGGAGCCGCTGGGGCATCAGGCGCGGCGCCTGTTTCTCGAGCCCGATGCCGGTCCCTGGGAGTATCGCGGGCGCAAACGCATCCACACGCACTCGGCAACCATGTGCTGGGTGGCCTGCGACCGCCTCGCCCGCCTCGCGCACCTGCTATCCCTCGGCGACCGTGCCGCCTATTGGCGCGCGCACGCCGACAAGCTGCGCGGCGAGATCCTCGAGCGCGCATGGAGCCGCAAGTGGGGAGCGATCGCTGGGGCGCTCGACCACGACGACCTCGATGCCAGTGCGCTGCTGTCGGCGGAGCTCGGGCTGCTTCCCGCCAGCGACGAGCGCTTCCGCAAGACGGTTCACGTCATCGGCAAGGAGCTCGACCGCAACGGCTTCATCATGCGCTACGTCGCGGAGGACGATTTCGGCGCCCCCGAGACCGCGTTCCTCGTCTGCCAGTTCTGGTACGCCGATGCGCTTGCCGCCATTGGGGAGATCGAGAAGGCGCGCGAGATCTTCGGCGACATCCTCTCTCGTACAAATTCGTTTGGCATCCTGAGCGAGGACATCCATCCCGAAACAGGTCAGCTGTGGGGGAACATCCCGCAGACTTACTGCATGGCCGGGATCATCAACACGGGCATGAAATTGTCGCGCAGCTGGGACGAGGCATGGTCGGCCTGAGCGGCTTTGGCGGCCGCTAAGTATCGGTTTTGGAACCATAACCACCGCAAAATGGTTGTCAGTTAAGAATGCTTCACTCCGTATGGCTTAACTGTCCAAAATGAGCCGGATCGTCCTGGTCTCCAATCGCGTCGCCGACCTCAGCAAGGCTGCCCAAGCCGGCGGGGTGGTTATCGCTATTGCCGACGTCCTGCGCGCTCGAAACGGACTGTGGCTGGGCTGGGACGGCAAGATCCGCGAGCGTAGTGAGGAGCTGCGCACCAAACCCGACATCGTCGAGACCGGGAACGCGACAATAGCCACGCTGCCGCTCAGCGCTCGGGAGCACAAAGAATACTACGTCGGATATTCGAACAACGTGCTGTGGCCGGTGTTTCACTCACGGCTCGACGTCGCACAGTTCGAGGCCGGCTACTATCAGCGCTATCTCGACGTCAATAAGCGCTTTGCGCAAGCGCTGTGTCCGCTGCTGCGCTCCGACGATGCGATCTGGGTGCACGACTATCACTTGATCCCGCTGGGCATGGAGCTGCGCGCGCTCGGCGTCGAGAATCCGATCGGCTTCTTCCTGCACATCCCCGTGCCGCCGGCGCAGACCTTCCTTGCAATACCCGAGCACAGGGATCTGGCTCGCGGGCTCGCTGCATACGACCTCATCGGGCTGCAGACGAAGGTCGATGTCGGCAACCTGATCGACTATCTGCAGGACGGCGTGTTCGGGCGCATCCTGCAGGATGGCCGCATCCGGGCATTCAATCGCGAGATGTCGATATCGAGCTTCCCCGTCGGCATCGACATGGATTCCTTCATCAACTCGCGCCCCAAGCGCAGCCGCGCAGAACCGCCATCCACCGTCCGCCTCATCGGCGTCGACCGCCTCGACTATACGAAAGGGCTGCCGCAGAAATTCCGCGCCTTCGGACGCTTCCTGGAGAAGTACCCCGACTATAGGCGCAAGGTGATCCTGTCGCAGATCGCGCCGCCGACGCGCGAGAGCGTCGTCGCCTACGCCGACATCCGCCACGAGCTCGAGACGCTTTCGGGCACGATGAACGGCAAATTCGGCGAGCTGGACTGGGTCCCAATCCAGTACATCCACCGGTCGACGCCGCGCAAAATGCTTGTCGATGTGTTTCGCCAGTCGCGTATCGGCTTCGTCACGCCGCTGCGCGACGGCATGAATCTCGTGGCCAAGGAGTACGTCGCGGCCCAGGACCCGAACAATCCGGGCGTGCTCATTCTCTCCCGCTTCGCCGGCGCGGCCGAGCAGATGAAGCAGGCGCTGATCGTCAATCCCTACGACGTCGAGGAGATGGCGGACGCGATCAAGGTCGCGCTGGAAATGGGCCTGGAGGAACGCCGCGAGCGCCACGGCGCCCTGCTCGCCGGTGTGCGCACGCAGGACGCATTCGCCTGGTGCCGCTCGTTCCTCAATTCGCTCGAAGGCGTCCGCCGCCGCGGGCCGCTCGCGACTCTCACCTCACCGTCCGAGGCCGCCCGCAAAGCGCTGCAGGAGATCGAGCTTGCGCGCGTGTCGCCGCACGCCGGACCTATCTGAATCGTCGGGCGCCCGTGCGCCCGCCGTTGGTGACGCAGGCGACGTGAGAGAGGACTAATGAAGGCCCTGACCGTCGGCAGCGCGATGATCGATACGATTGCCATCATCGAGAGCGATCGCATCGAGCGCATGTCGATGCTCAATGCGGAGACGTCTTTTCTTTTGCTGGAGGAAGGCCGCAAGACGGAGGCGCTGGAGATTTCCACGCACTGCGGCGGCGGCGGCGTCAACGCCGCCGTGGCCATGGCGCGGCTCGGCGTTGACGTGGCGGCGCTGGTGAAGCTGGGGCGCGACGCGCGCGCCGAGCTAATCCTCGCCCGCTTGACGGACGAGGGCATCTCCCCCCTCTGGGCGATCCGCGACGCCCACGCGCCGACCGGAGCCTCGGTGCTCATCTCCTCGCATGAACGCAACGCGGCCGTGTTTACGTTCCGCGGCGCCAACACGCACCTCGCGCCCGAGGATCTCGATGACGAGGCATTCGCCGTCGATCTCGTCTACGTGTCGGGCCTATCGAATGAGTCCGCCGACTGCTTTCCGGCGATCATAGACAAAGCCAAGGCCCACGGCGCGCTCGTCGCGGGGAATCCGGGCGTGCGTCAGTTGTCTGCGCGCGGTAGCGCGTTCCAGGAAAGCTTGACGCAAATCGACATTCTGGCCATCAACCGCCGGGAAGCCGATTCGCTTGTCGCCAGCCTCGTGGCAAAGTTCGGCGAGTGCGGGCCAGCTTTGCCCCTCAATGCCGGCGAGACACCGCCGGCCCTCGTTGCGCGCGGCCTTGTAAGTGGTGGTTTTGAGATGACCCTGGCGGCGTTCTTTGGCGCGCTGCGCAAGCTCGGCGCCCGCTATGTCGTCATCACCGACGGCCGCAGCGGAGCCTTCCTCTGCAATAAAGGCCACATTATTTTCTGTCCCGCACTCGATGCCGAGGTCGCCGGCACCGCGGGAGCCGGGGACGCCTTCGTCGCCACGTTTGCCGCCTTCATTGCGCTCGGACGGCCAAACGAGGTTGCTCTCGAGGCCGCAGCCCTCAATGCAGCGAGTGTCGTGGCACACGTGGATACACAGACAGGCCTGATGACACGCGAGGCGATCGAGAAGCGCATTGGTGGCGGCATCGATTTCCATTTGCGCCGATGGGCGCTTTGAGAGGCTAGTAGATGGACCGGGACCTACGGGGCTCCGATGCCGCAGGGAAAGGAGCCACGAGCATGCACAACGCTGACCAGCTCGATGCGCAGCTTTCTTCGCCCGCGATGCACCTGCTGACCGCCGATCCGCGCCGCTACGCGTTGTTTTTAGATGTCGACGGCACGCTACTGGACATTGCGCTGACGCCTGAAATGGTCGTCGTGCCGCAGGGGCTCGTTGAGCTGCTGGTGCGCATCTCCAACGCTCTGGATGGAGCCTTTGCCGTGCTCACCGGACGTCAGCTGACGGAGATAGACGCCCTGCTCGCGCCCGCCAAGTTCGTCGGCGCTGGGGTGCACGGTGCCGAGATGCGCACCGCGTCGGGCGCGCAGATCGCTCGCGTCGCCAGCGCGCTGCCACAGAGCCTCATCGATGATCTGATACGCGACATGCAGAGCTTGCCCGGCATTATCGCCGAGGTGAAGGGCCCCGGCCTCGCCGTGCACTACCGCCTTGCGCCCCATCTCAAAGCGGTGCTCGAGGCCGAGCTCAGGTCCCTCCTCGCGCAATATGGCAACAGCCTCGTGATCTGCCCGGGCCGCAAGCTCTTCGAGATTCTCCCGGCGGGTCATTCCAAGGGAACAGCACTTGAAACATTCTCTCGCCTCCCTGTCTTCCATGGGCGGCAGCCGATTATGATCGGCGACGACATGGGCGACGTTCCGGCGCTAAGCGTCGCGCAGCGGCTCGGTGGCGCTGGGCTGCGCGTCGGGGGCGAGCACTTCGGCCACCGCGACGTGGAACTCGAGAGCCCCACGCAGGTCATCGCCTGGCTTGAAAGCTTGGCCAGTCGCTTGGGCGTGTGAACTTTCAGGCCGACGTGCAGGGCTTGCATCGGCACTGGGCTCGGCAACGCGCGTTTCACGAACCGTCGGGACAATTCCGCCTGACGTTGCCTTAGCCGCCGCGAGCCATCGGCGCTCGCGCAACCGTCGTCACACACTGCTCCGGGCAAATCCATACTGCCGGCGCGGCAAAGTTTCGGCTGACGGCGCCTCCTCCTTCCGATAAAAAGCCCATCCCCGCCGGGCGGCCCTGCAGGCCGCGCCGCTACGATCGCGCCGCCGCCCTCCGCCTCCTAGGAAAGTGCATGATCAAGCGCTTCATAATCGCTCTTCTCATACTGACGGTCTTCGTCGGCGGGCTGGCGTACTTCCAGCTTGTCTTCAAGCCGAAAATGATCAAGCAGTTCCTGTCCTCGCAGGCGCCGCCGCCGGCAACGATCACGGCGGAGGCAGCGAAAACCGAGGAGTGGATCGAGCGGCTGCCGGCGATTGGCACGCTGATCGCCTCTCAGGGCGTCGAGATCGCCTCGCAGGTCTCCGGCATCGTCACGGCGATTGGCTTCGAGAGCGGTCAGGATGTGCCGGTGGGCTCCAAGCTCGTGCAGCTCGACATAACGGTCGAGGAGGCCGACCTCGCCAGCGCGCAGGCCACCCTGCGCGAGGCTGACGTCGCGTTCAAGCGGCAGACCGATCTGCTGACCAAGGCGGTGACGTCGGAGGCCAACGTCGACACCGCTCGCGCCAAGCGCGACACCGCCGAGGCGGCCATGAACCGCATCAAGGCCCTGATCGCCCAGAAATCGATCCTCGCTCCCTTCGCCGGGCGGCTTGGCATCCGCCACGTCGAGTTGGGCCAGTACGTGTCGCCCGGACTCGCGATGGTGTCGCTGCAGGCCCTCGATCCCATCTGGGTCGACTTCCCCATGCCCGAGCAGAATGTGGGCAAGCTGCGCGTGGGAGAAACCATCGAGCTGACGGTCGACGCCTTTCCCGGCAAGGTCTTCTCCGGACAGGTCACTTCGCTCGACGCGCGCGTCGCCCAGGAGACGCGCACGCTGCTCGTCCGCGGCACGCTCGCCAATCCCGAGAGCACGCTGCTTCCGGGCATGTTCGCCAACGTTTCCGTGCTCGCGGGTGCTCCGGCGAAGGTCGTGACAGTGCCGCGCACGGCCATCACTTACAGCCTCTACGGCGACAGTGTTTACGTCGCGAAGCCTGAGCAAGTGAAAGCCGGCGCCGCCGCGCCGTCCAGCCCAAGCGAAGCGGTGTTCGTCGTCGAACGGCGTTTCGTGAAGCCGGGGCAGGTGAGAAACGATCGTGTGGCCATCAGCTCGGGCCTCGTGGCCGGCGAGCAGGTCGTGACCACCGGCCAGATCAAGCTCAACAACGGCTCGCACGTGAAGATCGACAACTCGCAAGAGCTCAAGCCGCCCGCGGTTCTGCCCTATCAATAACGAAGGCTCGCCCATGTCGTTCACCGACATCTTCATCCGCCGGCCGGTCTTAAGCTCCGTTGTGAGCCTGCTCATTCTGCTCGTCGGATTGAGCGCCGCGTTCAATCTGCCCGTGCGCCAATACCCCGAGCTTTCCAACACGACGATCACCATCACCACCACCTATCCGGGTGCGAACGCCGACGTGATCAAGGGCTTCATCACGGTGCCCATTCAGCAGGCGGTGGCCAGCGCCGAAGGCATCGACACGCTCACCTCCTCCTCTCGCCAGAACGTCAGCACGGTGACGCTCAACCTGCGCCTCAACGCCGACCCCGACCGCGCCGTCACCGACGTGCTGGCCAAGGTCAACCAGGTAAAGAGCATATTGCCGCCCGAGGCGCAGGACCCTGTGGTCATAAAGCAGACCGGCGAGGCGACGGCGCTCATGTACCTGTCGTTCAACAGCAGCGTGCTGACCAGCTCGCAGATCACCGACTACCTGACGCGCGTCGTGCAGCCGAAGCTGCAGACGATCGACGGCGTGGCCAACGCGGAGATCCTCGGCGGGCAGACGTTCGCCATGCGCATTTGGCTCAAACCGGAGAAGATGGCAGCCCTTGGCATCACCCCGACGCAGGTAAGCGCGGCGCTTGCCGCCAACAACTTCACGACGGCTGCCGGCCAGATCAAGGGCGACTTCATTCAGACGACGATCAACGCGGAGACTTCGCTCAATAACGCGGAGAGCTTCTCGCAGCTCATCGTCGCCACCCGCGGCGATGCGCTGGTCCACCTGGGCGACATCGCCGATATCGCGCTCGGCGCCGAGAACGTCGATTCCTCCTCCGTCTTCGATGGGCTCAAGGCCGTGTTCGTCGGCATCTACTCCACGCCCACGGCCAACCCGCTGACTGTCATCGCCGACGTGCGCAAGACCTTTCCCGAGATCGAGCAGCAGCTACCGCCGGGGATGGAAGCGGCCATCGCCTACGATTCGACCAAGTTCATCGATGCCTCGATCGCCGAGGTCGAGAAGACGCTGATCGAGGCGGCGCTGATTGTCGTCGTCGTCATTTTCCTCTTCCTCGGCAGCCTGCGCTCGACGCTCATTCCCATTGTCACCATCCCGCTGTCGCTCATCGGCGTGATGTTCGCTCTGCTGGCGCTCGGCTACTCGATCAATCTCCTCACACTGCTGGCGCTGGTGCTGGCCATCGGTCTGGTTGTCGACGACGCCATCGTCGTCGTGGAAAACATTCACCGCCACATCGAGGAGGGCATGACCTCCTTCGACGCGGCCCTGGCCGGCGCGCGTGAGATCTCCGTACCGGTGATCTCCATGACCATCACGCTCGCCGCCGTCTATGCTCCGATCGGCTTCGTATCAGGCCTCACCGGCTCGCTGTTCCGGGAGTTCGCCTTTACGCTGGCCGGCGCCGTGATCGTGTCGGGCATCATAGCGCTGACCTTGTCACCGATGATGTGCTCAAGGCTGCTGAGCTCGGAGCTGTCGTCTGGGCGCTTCGTCAAATTCCTCGACCGCGGCTTCGAGAGACTGAAGCTTCGCTATCAGCGCCGTCTCGGCCGCACGCTCAACTACCGCCCCGTGACGCTCCTCGTGCTCGTCGGCGTCATCGTCGCCACCGCGCTCATGTACGTCACGGCGCAGAAGGAACTGGCGCCGGAGGAAGACCAGGGCATCCTGTTCAACCTGGTCAAGACGCCGCCCGCCACGAACCTCGACTATCTAGAGCAGGTGACGGGCTATCTTTACGACGTATTCAAGACCGTGCCTGAGAAGGAGCACGTGTTCGCCATCAACGGCATGGGCGGCGACGTCCACCAGGCCTTCGCCGGCATTCTCTTCAAGCCGTGGGAGGAGCGCCACCGCACGCAGCAGCAGATCCTGCAGCAGCTACAGCCAAAGGTGGCCAGCATCGCCGGCGGGCAGATTCTGACGTTCGGGCCTCCGTCGCTGCCGGGCTCGACCGGCGGCCCGCCGGTGCAGTTCGTCATCACTACGACGGCAGATTACGAGCAGCTCGCCCAGGTGCTCGACAAGATGCAGCAGGAGGCGCTAAAAAGCGGCCTGTTCATCTTCAGCGACACCGACCTGAAATTCGACACGCCGCAGGTCGAGGTAAAAATCGATCACGCCAAGGCCAACCGGCTCGGCATCACCATGCAGGACATCGGCAACTCGCTGGCGACCCTGCTCGGCGGCAACTACGTCAACCGCTTCAATCTCTATGGCCGCAGCTACCAGGTAATCCCGCAGGTGCCGCGCGAATTCCGAATCGCACCCGATTGGATCAAGCGCTACGAGATCAAGACGGCATCCGGCAAGCTGGTGCCGCTGTCGACCGTCGTCGACGTGCGTGAATCCGTGCAGCCCAATGCGCTGACGAGCTTTCAGCAGCTCAATTCGGCGGTTCTGCAAGGCGTGCCGTTCCCCGGCCGAACCGTCGGAGAGGTGATCGACTTCCTGAAGGCGAAGTCGCTCGACATCCTCCCCGAAGGCTTCACCTACGATTTCGAGGGCGAGAGCCGGCAATACGTGCAGGAAGGCAGCCGCCTCGTCGTCACCTTCGTGTTCGCGCTCATCGTCATCTATCTCGTGCTTGCGGCACAATATGAGAGCTTCCGCGATCCGCTCATCATCCTCATTGCCCTGCCGACGTCGATTTTCGGCGCTTTGCTGCCGCTGACGGCAGGGCTTGCCACCGTAAACATCTACACGCAGATCGGACTCGTTACGCTGATCGGACTCATCTCCAAGCACGGTATCCTGATGGTCGACTACGCCAATCACCTGCAGGTCTCGCAAGGGCTTGGCCGGCGAGAGGCGATCGAGCAGGCCGCCGCCATCCGCTTGCGGCCCATCCTGATGACCACGGCGGCGATGGTGATCGCCATGGTGCCGTTGATCCTCGCCACCGGCGCCGGAGCAGCGAGCCGCTTCGCCATCGGCGTCGTCATCGCCTCGGGAATGACCGTCGGCACGATGTTCACGCTGTTCGTGACACCGGCGGTCTACACCTACATCGCACGCGAGCACCGCCGCGCGGCCAGCGGCGCAGCCGCTTCAACGGCCCACGGGCCGGCCGAGTAAGCGGCTGCCCAATGCTCGATCAGGCGAGTATCAAATCCGCGATGACCTTGATGTTGAGGGCGATGACCACGACGGCCACGATAGCGGCGAGCCCCGTTACCCACCGTGGCGCCACGAGCGCGCCCATCTTGCGGCGATCGGCGGTGAATAGCACCAGCGGCACGATGGCGAACGGGAGCTGCATGCTGAGGATCACCTGGCTGAGAATAAGCAGCTTTCCGGTTCCGGCCGCTCCGTAAAGCGCGATGCCGATGACCGCCGGGATGATGGCCAGCCCGCGTGTTGCGAGCCGACGCGCCCACGCCGGCAGCCGCACGTTGATGAAGCCCTCCATGACGATCTGACCCGACAGGGTCGCCGTCACCGTCGAGTTCAGACCGCAGCACAATAGCGCGATGCCGAACAGGTACGCGGCCATGGCCGAGCCGAGTAGCGGCGTCAAGAGCTGCTGGGCATCCTCGAGATCGGCGATGCCGTAAGCGCCGGCCTTGTGGAAGGTCGCAGCCGCGAGAATGAGGATCGAGGCATTGACGATCAGCGCCAGCATCAACGCGATGGTGGAATCGATCGTGGCGAACGTGATCGCCTCGCGCTTGGCGGGAAGCGTGTCGGCCACGACGCGCGTCTGCACGATCGATGAGTGCAGGTAGAGATTGTGGGGCATAACCGTCGCCCCGAGGATGCCCATGGCTAGATAGAGCATCTCTGGGTTGCGCACGATCTCGACGGTGGGCGCGAAGCCGACGATGACCTGCCGCCAGTCCGGGTCCGCCATGCCGACCTGAATGGCGAAACATGTGGCGATGACCAGCAAGGTGGTCACCACGAAGGTCTCGATCCAGCGAAAACCCAGGTTCTGCAGATAGAGGATCAGGAACACGTCCAGCGCGGTGATGAACACGCCGAGCTCGAGCGGAATTCCAAACAGCAGGTTGAGCCCGATGGCCGTGCCGATGACCTCAGCGAGGTCGGTGGCGCAAATGGCGATCTCCGCCATCAGCCACAGCACGTAGCTGATGGGCTTCGAGAAGGCATCGCGGCAGGCCTGCGCGAGGTCGCGCCCGGTGGCGAAGCCAAGGCGCGCGCACAGCGCTTGCAGCAGGATGGCCATCAGGTTCGAGAGCAGGGCGATGGTAAGCAGCGTGTAGCCGAACTTGGACCCACCGGCGATCGACGTCGCCCAGTTGCCCGGGTCCATGTAGCCGACGGAGACGAGATAGCCTGGCCCGAGGAAGGCAAACAGTCTGCGCCAGCCCACGCCGCGCACCGGGATTGACCCCCAAACCTCACGCAAGGACGGCTCGCCGCGCGTACGGCGCCACCCGCCCAAAGCGACCTCTGCCGCTTCCGCGGGTCGTGTCATGTCGTCCATCGGCGTTTTGGTCCCGTCCTTGTTGCAAATGATTTGCAACTGCAAAATAAACGCAAGCCGCAGCTCAAGTCAAGACCGCGCCAAGGCGAGCGTGGGCGATGCTTGAAATCTAAGCCTGGGTCGGGTTGTCGCGGTTACTTTCGCACGATGCGCGGAAAGGACTGCCCACTGTCGGTTGCGGCATCGAAAAACACGAGCGAGGACCGTTCCATATCCTTCGCTCGATACATCGCCAGATCCGCGTTGCGCAGGATCTCCTGCGCGTTCGAGCCATCGTCGGGGATGATCGCTGCTCCCACCGACACTCCGACGTCGTGGCAACTGCCCTCAACCCAGATTTCTTTGTCGAGCGTGGTCAGGAAGCGCTGGCCAATACCCGCGGCGGCACTCTTGTCGACATCGTAGGAGAGCACGGCGAACTCGTCGCCACCAAGCCGGCCGAGAACGTCGCCCGGCCGCGCCACACGCTTGAACCGCTCCACCACGACCTGCAGAACCCGGTCGCCGACGGCGTGGCCGTGCAAATCGTTGACACGCTTGAAGCCGTTGAGATCGAGGAGGAAGAACACGTGCTTGCGCCCGTCGATCTGCTCTTCCACCTCGCCGAGCCGGGCCAGCACCACGCGCCTGTTCGGCAATCCGGTCAACGGATCGCGCAACGCCAGATCGCGCAGCTTGCACATCTCGGAATCGACGCTGAATCGGCGTTCGGAATCTTCCCGCTGCTCGTGCAGCCGGCGCAAGATGAACGCTGATAGGCTGATCGCCAGAACGCACGTCAGCGCAATCGCCTCGGCCAGCGTAATCTTGCGCTCAGGCTCGGTGAGCTGGCCGGCAAACCGAAAAAGATCGTACTCCAAGGTCAGCAGCGCGGCGACGCTCATGGCCGCAACAAGCAGAACGAAGTCCTGCGCGCTCGTCCCCGGATGGTCGGCGATAGAACGAAGAAGCGGGTTCCGCTTGTCCATTTGCATAACTCTTCGTACGCGGAAAGGACCGCCAGCCTATCCGGCCGGACTCAAGAAAATGTAAAGCTGCCGCTGTTGATACGATGTGATCTGAGGTTGCGGCGCCACCACTCGGCAGCGCCGGGCCACAAGCTCCTCAGATTGCGTCACATTACAGCGGTTGAACGCTCACAGGGCTGAGAAGCTCGTCGGCTCAGCACTTTGCTGCAAGCCGCGAGACATCTGCCGTGATGGAGCGGCGACATATCTGCCGTGGTGTCGCGCGCCAACGTCTGCAACCTCCGCAGCAGCTCGGTCGCAGGCTGCAGCCGCTCGGCCGGCGCTACATTTGAGCGCCGCACGCGCGCGTGAGCCCCGATGCGCCGAATCACGTATGGCCTCGGACCATCACGCACGAGACCACGCGGCATGAAAGGCGTCGGGGCTGCGCAACGGGCGGCGAGCGAGGCCGGTGGCGTTCCGGGCCCTGGCGATCCTGATCCTCGCCGGGACGGTTAGCGCTACCGCAAGCAATATCGGCGCGTCCTGCTGCGCCGACCTCGACGCGCGCATCGCCCACAAGGGCAACCGCAATGTCGCGCTGGAGGTCTCGGATCTCGTCAACACCGGCCTGCTCGCCTGGGACGATGGGGCCGAGGACAACACCTACGTCGTCACCAACGACAACGAGCGCTCGCGCTTCCGCTTCGTCGGCAAGGCGGCGATCGACGCCATGTGGGAGGCGGGCTACCGCATCGAGGTCGGCATCAGGTCGGCCAACTCCAAGCTGGTCAATCAGATTGCCGATGGTGGGTAAGACGGTCGTCCCCCCTACCGGCTTCGACTTGCGCGATTCCTTCTGGTACCTGCGCAGCAAGCTGCACAGGACAATCCTCGTCGGCATGACCTTTGCTGCAACCGACCGCATTGCCGATTCAAACCTCACGCAGACGAGCTCGTTTGCGCAGTATGCGGCACCCGAAGACACCGGGCTCGGCATGTTTCTGCGCTCCGCCGTCAACGGGCGCCTGTCCGACAGCTTCCTCACCTGGCGGCGCATTATCGGCGCGGGCGGCGATCAGCCGGGGGAAAGCGAGCGCAGCTTTTCACTTTTGAAGTACATCTCACCGACCTGGAACGGACTCACGGCCGTCGGCACCTCGGTGGTCACCGACTTCTGGGACGCAGCGCTGCGTTACCGAGGCCAGGTTGGCGGCTTCGACGTCGCCGCCGGCATCGGGTATCTGCAGCTGACGCCAGGGTCGCGATCACGCAGCATGTGCGCCGCCGCCGATCTGACGGTTGCAGGCGACGAGACGACGTGCCGGCAGCTAAGCGGGTCGATCAGCGTCCTGCATCTCGACACCGGGCTCTTCGTCAACTTCGGTTCCGGCCTGACCATGGACGGGCTGATCGACGACACTGCACGCTACTTCAGCAGCGGCATCGACGCCGACCAGACCTTCTGGTCCGGCCAGGCCGGCATCGAGCGTCAGATTCTCGCGCTGGGCAAATCGACGGTCTACGGCGGGTACTTCACCTACGACGGCGGCGCGACGACCGCACGCATCATCGGTCCGGGAGACGCGCTCAACCCGACCGGGCTCGGCGACTGGGCGGTGTGGCACTCGAGCGTGAACATCTGGGGAGGAGGCCTGGCCCAGGGCATCGATAGTGCCTAGATGATCCTCTACCTCACGTACCGGCACGTGAGCGGCGATCTGACGTTACGCCAATTAGTCGGCAACAGCGCCAACGGCGCCATCGCCGACACGCCGATCGACGATCTGGATCTTCTGCTGAGCGGAGCGGTCGTCCGCTTCTGATGCATCCAGCGGGCTTTGTGCGGCTCACCCTCCGCACTTCACCCGTACGGTCCTGCCGATCTCGGGAACGTATCGGGCGCAGAGCTCCGACCCGGGCTGCGGCTCGTGGGTGGTCTCGGACTCGACGGCCGGCTCGGGCGGGGCATGGGCAGGGGGCTCGGACTGGGCAACCGGCTCGGGAGGCTCGGGCGTGGCGGTCGCAGCGTCCGTTTGACCCAGCCTCTCCAGGCCGAGCTTGGCGATGGCCAAGTTCGGCTCGACGGCGAGGGCGCGCGTGAACAAGTCCCTCGCCGCTATCTTTTGTCCCTGCTTCTCTTCGATCAGCCCCGACACACCCAGCGTGAAGGCGACCTTCGGCGCGAGCCTCAAGGCCTCGTCGATGTCGGTCTTGGCCTCGGCCACGCGCTCCTGCTTCACAAACGCGAAGCCGCGCTGCGCGAGAATGTTCGCGCGCTCCTTGGGCAGCAGGCTGCTCGCCGACTTGTCCGCCAGAGACTGCGTTAAGTCGGCAATGGCCGCGTCGTACGATTTGGCGAAGTTGTTGGCGCGACCACGCAGCACTAGCAATCCGAAATTGCCGGGCTTGAGGCGCAAGGCCTGGTTGAGATCGGCGAGCGCAAGCGGGCCGTTCCCCTGCGCCAGATACGCCTGCCCGCGACTCCTGTAGGCCCAGAGGTAGCCCGGCGCCTTCTGTAGCGCTGTGGTGTAGTCGGCTATGGCGTCGTCGTTCGCGCCTTTGCGCACCCGCAAATCGCCCCTCTGGCAGTAATACTGCGGATTTCCGCCATCCAGTTCGATGGCGCGATCAAAGTCGGCGATGGCCTCATCATAACGGCCGAGCAGTTTGAATGCAGCTCCGCGGTTGCCCAGGGCTATGGCCCGGTTCCGCAAGCCGAGACCGCGATTTTCGTACAGGCGCGTGCAGGCCTCGATCGCGGCTTCGGCTTTGGCGGTGTCGGCGCACTGCTTGTCCTCACTGCCCACGGCGCTGCGAGCCAAGGCTCCGGCATTCCAACCCAACGCGCCGACAATCAAAGCCGCCGTCAGCACTGCGGTAGTCCAAGGTGCTTTCATGGCATCCATGCTTTGCGACGGCTCGTTGCTCCAATCCGATGACGTATCACAAGCCGGGACCCCGGGCCGTGCCGGCCATAGAAATCTAGAGGAATTTCGTAGCCGGGTATCGCTCAGAAATGCAAATTGGTCGCTGTTCAGGAACAGGAATTGTAATAGGTTATGATTGCGATTAGCCTTTTTTCCTGCGTTGAATTTATCCTGAGTTGCTTTCCTCTCGCGTTTAGAAAAAATGCGCATGTGGATCGATGTCTTTTCAGCGTCTCCTCGTCTGCCTTTGCCTCATCGTGCAGTCCACAGGGTTGGCGCTCGCCGATCCCGGCGATGCCATCGGCTCGGCGGTGACGGTCGTCAATCAGGTTACCGGTGAATTCCGCCAAGACGTACGCCATCTCGCCACGGGCGATGAGGTGTTGCAGGAGGAGGTCATCGCGGCCGGAATGGATTCAATCGGCGAGCTGATGCTGCGCGACCAGACGAAACTGGCAATCGGCCCCGGCGCGCGGCTCACGCTCGACCGCTTCGTCTATGATCCCAACAAGACCAGCGGTGCCATCGTCCTCAACCTGATCAAGGGCGGCTTTCGCTTCGTGACGGGCGTTGCCGCCAAACCATTCTATGTGATCCGCACTCCCGTCGCTGCGATTACGGTGCGCGGCACGATCTTCGACGTATACATCGAGGAGGCCGGTGCCATCTGGCTCTTGCTGCACGAGGGATCGATCCGTGCCTGCAACACGCGCGGCCAGTGCCAATCGCTCGACGACCCGTGCCGGGTGCTGCGCATCGGCCCTGGCGGCGACCTTCAGGACCCCGGCACGTGGAACGCGCTGCCCGCGACACGCGAGGTGAATTTCGCAACGGCGTTTCCGTTCGTGGTCAATCCGCCGGGGTTCGATCCCGCGCCCATCTTCACCCGCGAGGATATCGAGCTCGGCCGCTGTCCGGAGCCGAAGGTCCGCAAGGCCGAGCCGAGCGAGCCGCCGGCGAAGCGCAAGGCGCAGGCTCCGCGCAAATCGAAACACGTGTATGCGCGGCAGCGGCGCAAGAGATATCCCAAATACAGCCAGCCGAGCTCGCCCGGGTTCAGCATCAGCATCGGGATAGGCGGCGGAGGTGGCGGTCGCGGAGGCGGAGGCGGCCACCATTAATCTGTAGCATCAGCCGGTTGCGTTACGGATCACGCGATGCACGAAGGCGAGCTTGGTTGCCGCCACCTCGGGAATGACGAACGGGTAGAAGTCCTCGTGTCCCATACTGCGATTGATGTCGTTGAGCGCCAGCGTCAGCGGTACCCAGCGCTTGATGAGCGCATCGAAGCTCTCCGTGCGATAGACGTCGAATGGCTTGAGCGGCCAGCCGCTGCCGACGAAGCGGCCGGAGCCGGGCTCGATCTTGTGCACGGCCGCGGTGTCGAGGGCATCGACCATGTGCAGATAGTGCGCCCAGGTTTCCGCCCAATCCTCCCATGGGTGAGAGCTTGCGTAAGCGGACACATGCCGTAGTGACCAGTCCGCGGGTGGACCCGACTGGTGGTGACGCTCGAGCGCGGCGTTGTAGTCCTCGCGCTCGTCGCCGAACAGCTGCCGGTAGCGATCGATGCTGTTCGTACCGTCGACCAGCAGCATCCAATAATAATGTCCGCTTTCATGCCGCAGGTGGCCCAGCATCGAGCGGTAGGTCTCGTCCATGGCCTTGCGCTGGCGCTCGCGCTCGACCGAATCCGCCTCACCGACGGAAATCGTTATGACGCCATCAAGATGACCGGTGAGCGCATCGTTGAGGAAATCGAAGGTCAGCGGAACCTTGCCGACCGCCGAGCCATCAAGCGGCAGTCCGAAACGCAACAGGGAATAAACCAGCCGCTTCTTGGCGCGCTCGAAATCGCCCCAGGCGATGACATTCGCGGGCTCGGCGAGATTGGGGATCGTCCGGTTGAGCTCGCACGCCTTGCAGAATTGCGCGTTGGCATCGTCGCGCACGAGCCAGTTGCACACTCCTTGCGCCTCATTGGCGCAATAGCGCAGCCTCGTCACGGAGCCCTTCTTGATTTCGCGATAGAGCTTGTTGCCGGTGGGCGAGAGCGTCGCCATCTCCAATCGCTCGGAGTGAAAGCCGAGCGCGTGCCCGCATCGCAGGCACTGCATGTTCTCGAAATAAACCGTGTTGCCGCAGGCCCCGCACTTGAACGTCTTCACCGTATCCTCGATCACTGCCGCCGCTGTCGCCGCGCCGGAAACGTTGCAGCGCATCGCGCGTTCCGTTTTTGTTGCCCAATCTTATTGCAGCATTGCCTACTTGAAAGGCACTGCTCGAACTTCGTGCCTGAAGAAAGATGTTCTATGGTCCTGACGCTGCACTGCACAAGGGCGCCTTCATTGAATAGGTTCTGATGACCCTGCACGTCGCTCTCACGCACCGAACCGCCTACCATTATGACCGCGTGATCGGAATGGCACCGCAGGTCATTCGGCTGAGACCCGCACCGCATTGCCGCACACCCATCCTCAGCTACTCGCTGAACATCGAGCCGCAGCCGCATTTCATCAACTGGCAGCAGGACCCCTTCGCCAACTACTGCGCTCGCGTCATATTCCCCGAGAAGGCCGACCGCTTCGTGGTGACGGTCGACCTCGTGGCCGACATGGGGGTCATCAACCCGTTCGACTTCTTCGTCGAGGACGCGGCGAAGGATTGGCCGTTCGCCTACGCGCCGGATCTGAAAAAGGAGCTGACGCCGTATCTGGAGCCGCTGCCGGCCGGCCCACTGCTCAAGAGATTTCTCGCCTCGCTGGACCAGCGCAAGGCGGTCACCATCGACTATCTGTGCGACCTGAACCGCAAGCTGCGCACGGAGGTGAACTACTGCGTCCGCCTCGAGCCCGGCATTCAGACGCCCGAGGAGACGCTGCAAAAGGCTTCCGGGTCGTGCCGCGATTCCGGATGGCTGCTGGTGCAGGTCCTGCGCCACATCGGATTCGCTGCGCGCTTCGTGTCCGGCTACCTGATCCAGCTGCGCCCCGACGTGAAATCGCTCGACGGCCCCTCGGGCGCCGAGGCCGACTTTACGGATCTGCATGCCTGGGCCGAGGTCTATATTCCGGGAGCAGGTTGGATCGGCCTCGACCCGACCTCCGGCCTCCTCGCGGGCGAGGGGCACATTCCGCTCGCGGCAACGCCGCAACCATCGAGCGCGGCACCCATCAGCGGCGCGCACGAGCCCGCTGAAGTCACGTTTTCCTTCGACATGCTGGTCGAGCGCGTGCGCGAGAGCCCGCGCGTCACGCTCCCCTACACCGAGGAGCAGTGGCAGCAGATCCTCGCCGCCGGAGACGCGGTGGACGAGCGCCTCACGGCGGCCGATGTGCGCCTCAGCATGGGCGGCGAGCCGACCTTCGTGTCCATCGACGACATGGACAGCGACGAGTGGAAGACCGCAGCCGTCGGCCCGACCAAGCGCGCCTACGCCGAGGATCTCGTGCGCCGTCTGCAGCAGCGCTTCGCGCCGGGCGGCCTGCTGCATTACGGGCAGGGCAAGTGGTATCCGGGCGAGCCTCTGCCACGCTGGGCCTTCGCCCTCTACTGGCGCCGCGACGAGCAGCCGTTATGGTCAAACCCCGACCTCATCGATCGTGAAGCCTCGCCCAAGAAGGCCGGCATAGCCGATGCCGAAAAGCTGATGACGGCACTGTGCACGCAGCTCGGACTACCCAAGGACAGCGGGCTGCCTGCCTACGAGGACCCGGGCTACTACGCCCTCATCGAACAGAAGCTGCCGATCGACGTAACCCCAGGCGACAACAAGCTGCAGGATCCTGTCGAGCGGGCACGCGTCGTGCGCATTTTCGAGCAGGGCCTCGACAAGCCCGCCAGCTACGTCCTGCCCATCCAGGTGTGGCAGTCGCCCGATCTCGGGCGCCGCTGGGTCACCGAGAGATGGGGCCTGCGCCGCGGCAAGCTCTTCCTGGCGCCAGGCGATTCGCCCGCCGGTCTCCGCCTGCCCGTGGCCTCGCTGCCTACGCTCCCGGCGGTCGACTACCCGCACGTCGTGCCGCGCGATCCGTTCACCGATCCGCCGCCGCTGCCCAAACGGGAGGTGCTGGTCCAGCAGCGAAAGGCCGTAACTCTGCGCCCGTCCCCAGCTCCGCCGCCCTCCGGCCCGAACGAGGTCTACGGCTCGGTACGCACCGCGCTCGCCATCGAGCCGCGCGATGGACACTTATGCGTGTTCATGCCCCCGCTCGTCGACGCATTGGATTTCGCGGCGCTCGTGGCGGCCATCGAGGAGGCCGCGGCTACCACCAAAACTCCAGTCCATATCGAAGGCTACGCGCCGCCGACCGATCCGCGCATCAACGTCATCAAGGTCACACCCGACCCGGGTGTCATCGAGGTCAACATCCATCCGGCGACGAGCTGGAAGGAGGTCGTCGACATTACCACCGCTGTGTACGAGGAGGCCCACAAGGCGCGGCTCGGCACCGAGAAATTCCAAGTCGACGGGCGCCACACCGGCACCGGCGGCGGCAATCACATCGTCATGGGCGGCATCACCCCGGCCGACAGTCCGTTCCTGCGCCGCCCCGATCTGTTGGCCTCAATCGTCGCCTATTGGCAGAACCACCCGTCGCTGTCCTACCTTTTCTCCGGACTGTTCATCGGCCCGACGAGCCAAGCCCCGCGCCTCGACGAGGCACGCCACGAAGCCCTCTTCGAGCTCGACATCGCGCTAAAGCAGATCCCCGACCCCGCCCAGGGGAGCGTCCCGCCGTGGCTTGTCGACCGCATCTTCCGCCACCTGCTCGTCGACGTGACCGGCAACACCCACCGGGCGGAAATCTGTATCGACAAGCTCTATTCGCCCGATGGCCCCACCGGGCGTCTGGGGTTGATCGAATTCCGCTCCTTCGAGATGCCGCCGCACGCCCGCATGAGCGCCGTGCAGCAGCTTCTCATGCGCGCCTTCGTCGCCATGTTCTGGGACCGCCCCTACCGCGGCAAGCTGATCCGCTGGGGTACGGCGCTGCATGACCGCTTCATGCTGCCCCACTTCCTGTGGGCGGATTTCAGCGAGGTGATCGACAATCTGAAGGCCGCGGGCGTGCCCATCGATCTCGACTGGTTCAAGCCCCACTTCGAGTTTCGTTTCCCGCGCATTGGCGGGCTCGAGGCGTTCGGCGTCGAGTTGGAGCTGCGCCAGGCTTTGGAGCCGTGGCATGTGCTGGGCGAGGAAGGCACTTCCGGCGGCACGGCGCGCTACGTCGACAACTCTCTTGACCGGCTGCAGGTGCTCGTCCGCGGCCAGACCGGCGATCGCTATGCCGTCACCTGCAATCGCCGCGGTCTCCCGCTCACTGCCACCGGAATGTTCGGCGAGGAGGTCGCCGGCGTGCGCTTTCGCGCGTGGCTTCTGTCCTCCTGCCTGCATCCGACAATTGAGCCGCACGTGCCGCTGGTGTTCGACATCATGGACACCTGGACGGGCCGCTCGATCGGTGGCTGCCGCTACCACGCCGCGCATCCGGGGGGACGCAACTTGGACGTTTCCCCGATCAATTCTTATGAAGCCGAGGGGCGCCGGCTGGCCCGCTTCGAACGCATCGGCCACACGCCCGGTCGCAGCTCCACGCAGGCTCCCGAGATCAACCCCGAGTACCCGCTGACCCTCGACCTGCGCAACTAAGCGGGTCCCGGCGGCAGGCCGGTCACACGACGATTGATTCGTCTTTTCCGGTGCTTGTCGGCGCTGGCACGCGCCTGCCTGAAGCACTATCCTGCGGAAAACGAATCCACTGCCGGTGCGGTCCACGATGCACAATCAGCAGGGCGAAGCCTCATGAACCTCGAAGCGCGGCTCCCCGCGCAGCTCGATCGGGGGCTCCTCGCTGTCTACGCTCGCGCGCGCAACGGCAGTTATGATGAATTGATGGATGCAGCCGGTGAGGTCCGGCCGCACTGGCGCACTTTTCTTGCCGCCCTCGGAGATCTCCCCACCACCGAGCAGACGCTGCGCTCCGAGCGCCTCAACAGGCGCGTGCGCGAGATGGGCATCGCGCACGACATCTTCGCCGATCCGACATCGCTCGAAAAACGGTGGGAGGTCGATCTCGTCCCCCTCGTGCTGTCCAGCGCGGAGTGGCACGCTCTCGAGGCCGCGCTCGTGCAGCGCGTGCGACTGCTCAACGCCATCATCGCCGATGTCTACGGCGAGCAACGATTGATGCGCAAGGGCCTCGTCCCGCCGTCGCTCGTCTTCGCCGATCCTGCCTACCTCAGCGCCTGCCAGGGCATTCAGCCAGTGCCCGGCCACCTGCAGTTCTACGCCATCGATCTGGCGCGCGACACGGACGGCAGCTGGCGGGTCATCGATAATCACACGGAAACTCCGGCAGGCGTCGGCTATGCGCTCGCCAACCGCGTCGTTCACACCCACATCGCCGGCGACATCTTCCAGAAATGCAACGCCGTGCGGCTGGCTCCCTTCTTCCAGCGAGTGCAGACGAACCTGACCATGCTCTCGGGGCGCCGCGATCCGCGCATCGCGCTGCTCACGCCAGGTCCCCACCACGACGACTATTTCAGCCACGCCTATCTCGCCCGCTATCTGGGCTACCTGCTCGTCGAGGCCGGCGATCTGCGCACGGCCGGCGACCGTGTCTTCCTGAAGACGCTCGAAGGCCTGAAGCGCATCGACCTTATCGTGCGCTGCGTCGAGGGCCGCGCCTGCGACCCGCTTGAGCTAGACACCTCGCGCTATGGCGGCCCACCCGGTCTGGTGCACGCCTCGCGCAAGAACCCCGAGCTCGTTCGCAACGCGCTCGGGTCCGCCATCGGCCAGAACCGCGGTCTCGGCGGATATCTGCCCGAGATTTGCCGAAGCGTCCTGGGCGAGGAGCTCCTCGTATCCGACGCGCCGCGCTGGTGGCTTGGCGACGCAGCGAACCGTCGGCACGTTCTGAAAAATCTCGACCGCATGGTCATTCGCCCGTCGCAGGAGGGGACCGGCCGCCCCGGCGGCGCGCAGTATGGGCGCGTAGGCGCCAGCCTTACCGAGGCCGAGCGCCGCGCCTTGCAAGAGGAAATCGAGCTGCACGGCGATGTCCTCGTCGCCGAGGAGCGCATCGGCTTCGGCACCACGCCGGCGTTTACGCCGCAGGGGCTCGTACCGCAGCCTTTCGCCGTCCGGCTGTTCGTCGCCGGGACCGACGACGGCTTCGCCGTCATGCCGGGTGGCCTGTCCATGGCCATCGTCCCCAACCTCGCCGTCGCCTTGAGCGCGCCGGACGCACGCACGCGCGACGTATGGGTCATCTCCGACGCCGAGGTGCCACCGCACCGCAGCCTGTGGCAGCCGACGATCGAGACGGCACGCGTGCAGCGCTCGCAGCGCGTCATCCAAAGCCGCGTCGCCGATGATCTCTTCTGGCTCGGCCGCTACGGCGAACGCAGCGATTGGATCATGCGCGTGTTGCGCAGCGCCCTGCAGCGGCTGCGCGGCGACACAGCACCCTCCGACGCGCATAGCGCAGCCCGCGCCGGTCTCGAAGCCCTGATCCGGCGCGACGAGGTGCCGAGCCAGCCGACCGACGACGCCGCGAACCCGGCCGAAATCGAGCAGATGATACGCCGGCTCATATCGGGCCGCGGCGGACGGCGCACGCTCGATACTACCCTCGACAGGCTCTACCGCGTGGCGAGCCTGACGCGCGATCGCCTCTCGCTCGAAGGATGGCGCGTGCTGAGCCACTTCCAGCCGGGGGCCGATTGGCGGCGCGCGATCATCTCGGCGCCTCCCGAGGCATTGCTCGATCTCATCGAGGACGGTCTGGGCTGGCTCGCCGCCTTCAATGGCCTCATGCACGAGAACATGACGCGCAACTACGGCTGGGCCTTTCTCGACATGGGCCGCCGCGTCGAGCGTGCCGGAAACTTGAGCGAGGCGATCCTGTGGCTGTTCGGACAGCCGCTCGACCGCGAGGAGGAAACGGGGCGCCTCGTCTTCCTGCTCGAGCTCGCCGACAGCTTCATCACCTATCGCTCGCGCTACCGCCTCGATCCCATGCTGGCGCTCGTGCTCGACTTGCTGCTGCTCGATGAAACTAATCCACGCAGCCTCGCCTATCAGCTGGCCAGCATTGCCGATCATCTCGCCGGGCTGCCGCAGTCCAAGCAGGGCGCCAGTCTGACGGATGAGCGGCGGCTGATCCTCGGCATGCTCACATCCATTCGCCTCGCCGATGTCGAGAGCTTCGCCGCCGACAGCACGCGCTCGGAGCTGCAAGCTGCCGTGCGCAACCAGCTCCGCATGCTGCCGCAGCTGACGAACGCCGTCGAGCGTCGCTATTTCAATCTCACCGAGGAGCAGCCGCATCGCGTGCACACGCGGCTCGATCCCAAGCCATGATTTACGACGTCAGCCACAAGACGATCTTTCGCTATTCAGCGCCGGTGGCGCAGTCGCAGCACCTCGTGCACATGACGCCGCGCGCCGTCGACCGGCAGACGGTCAAGGGCCACACGCTGCTCGTCGAGCCGGCGCCGACGGTGCGGACCGAGCGCGAGGACTATTACGGCAATCGCGTCGTCATGTTCGACATCGAGCAGGAGCATCGCGAGCTCATCGTGCACGCCAAAAGCACGATCGCCGTCTCGGCGCCCGAAAGCATCGATTTGAAAGCCAGCACGCCGTGGGACGCGCTGGCCGCTTCCGTCGGCAATGCCAAGGGCAAGGTCGATCTCAGCGTCGTCCGCTATGCGTGCGGATCCAAGCACACGCGCTCCACAATCGAAATCGCCGCCTACGCACGGCTTTCGTTCGCTCCCGGACGTCCGGTTCTCGATGCGGCGTGGGACCTCATCTCGCGCATCTACCAGGACTTCACCTTCGACCCCACGGCTACCGACATCTCGACGCCCGTCACCCAAGTGCTGCAGCAGCGCCGCGGCGTCTGTCAGGATTTCTCGCACCTGGCGCTCGCCTGCCTGCGCGCCATGCATCTGCCGGCCCGCTATGTCAGCGGCTACATCCTGACGAGCCCGCCGCCCGGCGTACCAAGGCTTGCCGGCGCCGACGCATCGCATGCGTGGATTTCCGTCTGGTCGCCGGAGTTCGGCTGGGTCGACTTCGATCCGACGAACGGCCTGCTGCCGCGCGATGAGCACATCACCATCGCCTACGGACGCGACTACGACGACGTAAGCCCCATCAGCGGCATTCTGCTCGGCGGCAGCGAGCATTCCGTTACCGTCGGTGTCGATGTCACGCCGATCTCCTGAAGCGGCGGCCGCCACAAACCACCGATTTGTAAAAAGATACGGCAATCGCGACGGCAATTCTTTCATCAATCGTGCTTACGCCTGATCGGGAACGGGTCGCCTATTGGCGGCCGACGATGATAGACCGTGACCGGAGACTGGGCGGCATGACGGTTGTGGCCCTGGCGCAGAGCGCGCTAAAACTGAAGGGCGCTTTCGACGCCAATTTGGATTTTCCGCAACTGGACCCTTATTGGGCGTCCTACTTCGCGGACGACAGCTGCACCGTCGCGAGCTTCACCGACCTTGGCGTGTTGACGGCGTCGCTGCTCGCGCATCGCTTCGACTTTTGCTATCTTCCGTCCGCGAATTGTTTCTACCTGCGCGACGATACCGCCTATCAGGGCCTGGCTAGCGCGCTGTCCCCACGCACCAAGACACCGGCGCAAAACAGCGTCTTCGTCGTGAAGAGCTCTAACCCGGCGACGCGCTGGCAGGAGCTGCGCCGGGCGCGGCTCGGCTACATAAATACTTACTGCACCACGAGCTACTTCGCCCCGTCGATCCTGCTCGCTCGGGAAGGCCAAGCGCTAACCTCATTCTTCGACGCCTTTCCCGTCGCCGCCTGGCAAGGTCAGATCGATGCCGTCGTCGATGGCTCGATCGACGCCACCATGGTCTACGAGGACATCTGGCTGGCACACCCCGACAATGCCGCGCACACAAAAATCCTCGCCCGGCTCGACGACCTGCCGACACCCGCTTTCATCGCCCGCAAGGATATCGATCCTGCCTTTTCCTCGAAGCTGAAGACGGCGCTGCTCGCCTTCACGCCGGCGAACGGTCGCGAGCTGCTCTATGCCGGCTTCGGCGATTATCAGGACGCGCACATGCAGCGCTTTTTCGCCGAGCTGGAACAACTCCCCGATCTCTGCTGCGCAAGGGCTCCGCGCCCGCCGGTCTGACGCCGTCCCGGTGCGGCCTACAGCGCCTGTACTTCGCTGCAGCGCTGCGACGCGCCGTCAGGACTGAGCGACCGTCTTGATGTCAATGAAAGCGATCGCCGGGTTCCTTTCCTCGACCCAGGAGAGGCTGAAGATCGACGCGGCGAGGTACACGTAGTCCCCCTCCGAATCCATGGCGATGGATGACCTGTTTGCCTCGATGAATCGAGACAGCGCAGCAGGATCCTTCGACGTGATCCAGCGGAGCAGCTCGCAGGGCGCGGGGTCGAACCCGATTTGCAGTCCGTACTCGTGGGTGAGCCGGTCGCCGAGGACGTCGAGCTGCAAGGCGCCGATGACGCCCACGATGGGCTGCGTGCCGTCCAACGGGCTGAAAAGCTGGACGACGCCCTCCTCGGCCATCTCGCGCAACGCTTCCTTGAGCTTCTTGGCGCGGATGGCGTCCTCGAGCCTTATGCGGCGCAAGATCTCGGGCGCAAAACTCGGGATGCCGAGGAACCGGATGTCCTCACCCTCGGTCAGCGCATCACCGATCCTCAGCGTGCCGCGGTTTGGGATACCGACGACGTCGCCGGCATAGGCCTCCTCCACCAGCGAACGGTCCTGCGCGAAGAAGAACTGCGGCGCCTGCAGGGCCATCGTCTTGTCGGTGCGAACGTGCTTCACCTTCATGCCGCGCGTCAGGCGCCCCGAGCAAACGCGCATGAACGCGATGCGGTCGCGATGGTTGGGGTCCATGTTCGCCTGGATCTTGAAGATGATGCCGGTCATGGCAGGCTCGGTCGCCTCCACGGTCCGCGTCGCAGCTTGCCGGCTCAGAGGCGGCGGCGCAAAAGCGACGAGCGCGTCGAGGAGATCACGCACGCCAAAGTTCCTCAGCGCGCTGCCGAAGTAGACCGGAGAGAGCGTTCCTTCGCGAAAGGCCTTCAAATCAAAGCGGCCGCAGGCGTCGTTCACAAGCGCGATCTCGTCGCGCCAGTGCTGCAACTCATCCGGATCGATGAGTTGCGCAAAGATCGGATCGTCGGGGCCGGACACCTCCAGACCGTCGGGATTCTCGTCGACGCGACGGACTCGAGGATGGACGAGATCATAAGTGCCACGAAAGCTCCGACCTTTGCCTATGGGCCAGACCATGGGCGCGGTATCGAGAGCGAGCACCTTCTCGATTTCGTCGAGCAGCTCGAGCGGCTCGCGGCTCTCTCGGTCCATCTTGTTGATGAACGTGATGATGGGGATGTCGCGCAGCCGGCAGACCTCGAACAGCTTGCGCGTACGCGCCTCGATGCCCTTGGCCGCATCGATGACCATGATCGCGGAATCGACGGCGGTCAGCGTGCGGTACGTGTGGTCGGAAAAATCCTCGTGCCCCGGCGTATCGAGCAGGTTCAGCACAGCGCCGCCGTACTCGAACGTCATGACCGAGGTGGCGACAGAGATGCCGCGCGCGCGCTCGATAGCCATCCAGTCGGAGCGGGTGCTGCGCCTATCCTTCTTCGCCTTCACCTGTCCGGCGAGCTGAATGGCGCCGCCGAACAGCAGGAGCTTCTCGGTAAGCGTCGTCTTACCGGCGTCGGGATGCGAGATGATGGCGAATGTTCGCCGCCGGCGGATCTGGGAAACCAGCTCGCTGTCGGCGGCGCCATCGGCGTCTGACGGTTGGCCGTTCGGCATCACGGTTTCGGGTAGTTGGGTCTTGGAGTGCATGCACTCGTTCTCTGTGGTGCCCTGCACGAGATCATTGATTTGATTGGCGCACCGGGGAAGATTCGAACTCCCGACCCCCAGATTCGTAGTCTGGTGCTCTATCCAACTGAGCTACCGGTGCTTGCCTGCGCTTTACGGCCACGCAGAAGCCAAACTGCCGGCGGGCAGAAGCCCTGGCCGAAGCTCGCCACTACTAATGGCTCGGGGCGGGCCGCGCAAGGGGGCTGCTCACCCCCGCTACGCACGTCCGCGCTGCAGGGTCGCGGAGGGCCGTCGCGCCGGCGTCGTTGAGGCTATCGGCCCCAAAGGTCAGGCGCAGGGAGCGATAATGACCTCCAGATTAGAGGCTCACCCGCCCGGGACCTTCTTGCAGTTGGGGAATACGCCGGTCGTTCCGCGTGGGCATTTCGGCAGCACGATCGATTTGCAGTTCGGCGGCGTGCCGACGGTGCCGACCGGGCACACCTTCTTCGGCGGCTCGACGCAACGCTTACCCGTCCACGTCCAGCCTTTCTTGCGGCACTCGTCGGCCGGAGTCGCCGGCTCGATGCAGCGCTTGCCGTCCCAGGTCCACCCCTTCTTGCGGCACTCGTCGGCCGGAGTCGTCGGCTCGACGCAGCGCGTGCCAGTCCACTTCCAGCCCTTCTTGCGGCACTCGTCGGCCGGAGTCGCCGGCTCGACGCAGCGCGTGCCAGTCCAGGTCCAGCCCTTCTTGCGGCAGTCATCCGCAGGATTTGTCGACGTGACGCAGCGCTTGTTGGCGTCTCGCTCAAATCCCTGCTTGCACACGCATTTGCCGTCGTCGGTGCGGTACTCGTTCGGACCCGGCTCGCAGACCGGGCTTGGCTTCTCGCAGCGGCCGCGCTCATCGCGCTCATAGCCGCGCTTGCAGACGCACTGGCCTTCGTCGTTGCGATACTCGTTCCGCCCCGGTTCGCATATGGGCGCAATATCGGGGCAGCGGCCGCTCTTGGGAACCGGCTTGCCATCGGCGCACCGCACGGGTTCGGTGATTCTGACGCAGCCCCGATCGTGGTCGCGGATGTAGCCCGACTTGCACACGCAGGCTCCGCTTTCGGTGCGCAGCTCGTTGGAGCCCGGATCGCAACTCGGCCGATCGGGCTTGTCGCAGCGCTTTGCCGGAATCTTCGATGTCGCCGCCGCGAAGTCGTCGCCCGTTTGGTTGTTGAAGCGGGTACCGGCCGGCGGGAATATCGTGGCAGCTCTGTTGACGAGCGTGCATTGGCGTCCACCCGGTACGTTCACCGTGATGCCGAGCGCGACGCTCTGCTCCTTTTCCAAGTCGACGTGCGGATGCGTGCACTGATAGCTGGCGCCGCCGCCCGTGCAGCTCCACGGCGGCGAGAACGAGACCGACGTTGGTGCAAAGCCGAGCTGCTCGTTCAAGTTCAGGGGACCGTGATAGGGATCGGGCCCCGTGTTGGTCACCATGACGATGTACTCGCACTGATAGCCGTCTCCGGACTCGACGCAATCTCCCTTGGCAACCTTGGTGGTCTTGAGATTGCTCGGATCGCAGGTGACGTGCGTCACGCCGAAGCCGTCCACCCAGGTGAGAAGCGCATCGGCGATGGCGGTGTCGGCATCGTCGCCGGCGTCGAAGTTGGTATCGGCGCCGCCCGCCGGTGCAACGATCGCCGCCGTGTTGGGCAGCGCGCACCCGGCGCCCTCGAGCGGCGCGAGCGGGATGCTGATCTGGAGCGGGACCGTGAGCACGCCCCCGACGGCGATATCGACGGCGGCGAGCGGGTTGCAGGCGTAGAGCGGCGGACCGCCGGCGCATGCCCATGTCGGGTCGCCCACCGTCAGCGTGGCCGCGGCGGGAACCGTCTCGTTGACGGTTATCAACCCGTGATAGGGCGAGGGACCGTCGTTGATCAGCTCGAACTCGTAGTCGCAAAGAATGACATCGCCCGGCGCCTTGAAGCATTTGCCGGCGTGCAAGGCCGTCTTTTCGAGCCTCAGATTGCTGAGCGCTGCCGGCGCGCCGACCGGCACCCAGGCGCAACTCACGCTGTTGTCGCCCGGAGCCGGAGGCGGAAGCGCCGGCGGAGGGACGCCGGGAGCGGAGGCAGCGATGCAGTTGCGCGCCCAGTATCCGGGCGGCGCCCCAACGGGCATCGTCGCCGTGATGGCGAAAGCTTGCGATTCCCCGGCAGCAAGCGTGAGGGGTGCCGTGCAAGAGAATGGCAGAGCGGCGGGTGCCGGCACGCACCCCAGCGGCGGCACAATCGCCGTTATCGGAGCGGGCAGCAGAGCGGCGGGCCCCATGAACAAGCTGTCGCTGAGGACGACGTCGCCACTGAAGGGAAGGGATCCGGTGTTGGTGATCGTCACGCCAAACGTGCAGTCCGCCCCGGGCACGCACGCCGCCGGGGCCGTCTTCAGGACGACGATGCTCGTTCCACCCTCGTCGCAGGCTTCCCCGTACCACGGCGCCCCGAGGCTCGCACAATTGCGGAAGCCATGATTGCCGGCGGCGAGAAGCGGACCGGTATCGACTGTGACTTCGATGGAGTGGCTTGAGCCCGGCGGCAGCAGCTCAGGCGCGAGCGTGCACGACAGATCTGGCGTCGGCGTCGGACTGCACACCCATTGGGGTATATCGGGCGCGACCGCATCGATGATCACGGCCCCGCCCGCGCCCGGACCCGCGAGGATCGTCGCGGCATCCCAGATGGAAACCGGCGCCTCCGGCGTCGTGCTGCCGCTGTTCGTTACGGTGATCACGCAGTGGATGTGGCCGCCGAATGGAGCCGGCGTGCAGGACTTCCTGATCCAAACGCTGGAACCGCCCGGTGGTGTCGGCAGCGGACCGGGAGGCGGGCCGAAGGGCGGCGCCGGCTCCGCCTCGGCGACCGTATCGCACGGATCGTAAATCGCGATATCGCCGATGCGGCTATAGAGGTCGGCATCCGCGTACTGGCCGTCGTTGTCGACGAACCAAGTCTCGTAAGGCGGCTCGTTGGCTGGGCGGATGTTGCCCTTGCTGGTCCCCTGCAGCCCATGCACCACGCGCGCACCGCCTTTATAAATGCGGTCCTTATCCTCGCCCTCGCGCAAATGCTCGCCCGTGGTCCATAGGGTCTCGCGACATTTGCCATAGTCAATGTGGCCGTCGGCATCGTAGCCGTAACTCAGCGCGATGCCGCCATCGGTCGATCGGTAGGGCGATTTGAGCCCAATAGAGAACTCGCCGGCATCTTCCGACCATCGCTTATCGCTGTCGTTCCACGCATAGCGACGCACGACCGGTGACTGCAACTTGGCGAAGATGGCGTAGTCGTAGCTACCGGTCGGCTCGCCCCGTTGCGACAGGTAGAGCTTGTCGGGACCGTCGAACAGGATATCGGTGACGGTGTTGCCGTTGGGTGTGCCCTTGACATCGATCTCCGTACGGGCGTCGTCGGCAAAGCTCCCATCCGCATTGATCCCGACGGACCAGATCTGCAAGGGCTTGGCGACGGAGTAGTAGAGCCGTCCGTTTTCCACCGCGACCGCGAACACCCGGCGCCGCGCGTCGGTGAACCCCCAGGTGAAGGGATCCTCGATGTCGAAGTTGGGGCTCTCGATGCTCATCCTCGATGCGGCGTCGTAGGCAATAGGTTCAAGCCCGGCTTTGGCGCGGCCGGTCGTGCCATGGTCGAAGGTTCCCCGATCGCTGCCATCGAGGCCCAGGCGGTGGATCAGTCCCGTCTCCAGATCGGTGACGAAAAGCTGGTTTGAGCCGGGATCATAGGCGGCGTCGCCGAGGCCGGGGCCGGCATTGTCCTGGCCGTCGTGCTTGATGTTGGCAAACAGGGAAATCGCCCCGGATGCGCCATCGATCTTCCAGATCGAGCCTGGGCCGCCGCCCTTGGGCACCCCGAACTGGCCCGGCATCCAGCGCGCGCCGCGCTCGCCCTTGACGAGCCTGGTGCCCTCTTTGGAAATGATCTGCAGTCCGAATAAGGACGTCGCCGTGAGGTAGATGTTGGGGGTCCGGTTGACGGTCTCGCTGTCGAGCGTGACGCCGAAGACCTGGCCGATGTCCCCCGCCATCGCCTGGAAGATCGACGGCGCATTTGCCAGCTCACCGGCCGGCGGCCCCCCGAGCTTCGTCAAGTCGAACACCCGAAGGACGGGCCCGCTCGTATCTAAGAAAGTGACATCGAGGGGGTGGACGTCCGCGGGCACCTTTCCCCACACCTTGGCGCCCGAGAAGCCGGTCACCGCGGCGTCGCCCCGATGGATGACCGCATCCTCCCCGGCGTGGGCCGGAAGCGCGACGACGGCGAATGCGGCAAGAGCAATCAGTGCAACGCGGAGCCTTCGGCCTACCCGCTGCCTGTGCCGAGCAAGAGCATTCGCAGAGCAGTCCATAGGCTGCCTTTCCGACGTCAGCCGACGTGTGCTGCCGTCATGCCAGCATCGCGTGCTCGCGCAGGGGGGAAATGGAGATTTCTGCGGGAGGGAAACAATGTTCGGTCTGCCACGCGCTCTGAACATCGACGGCCACAAAGTGAACGATTGGTCCCGGAGGACGGAAAGTTGATGTCGACGACTTAGGCGCCGAAAGCGGGCGCCGCCCTGCTGACAATTCCCGCAACCCTAGTCGGAAGATCATCGTTGGGACAGCCAAAACTATCGCCAACAGCGGAGACGCCATCCGGATCGATCGCGTCAGATTAGAAGTTGATGCGACTGCATAGCTCTAATGGCTCGGGGCTCGCCCGCGCTACGCACGCCCGCGCGGCTCGGCCGCGGACGCCGTCGCGCCGGCGTCGTCGGGGCCGTGGTGCACGCCGCGATCCGGGATTTCGAACTGAAACGCCGCTCCCTTATTCGTGTCGAGCAGCCGCAGGTGGCCGCCGTGCACGCCGACGATCTCGGCTGCAATGGCGAGCCCCAGCCCGGTGCCGCCCTTGCGCTGCGAACCGGTGAACGCCTCGAACAAATGGTCGCGCGCCTTTTGCGGCACGCCCGGCCCCGTATCGCGCACCTCGACCAGCACGCGGCGCCCTTCGCGCCATGCCTTGATGCGGACCTCCCCGTGCGGTCCTCCCGGCCCAGCTTCGATGGCCTCGATGGCATTGCGCACCAAATTGCTGACGATGCGGAACAGGTGGTCGCGATCGGCGTCGATACGCAGCGTATCGTCCATGTCGAGCGCCCAGTCGATGCTTCCCTCACGCGGCAGGCCCAGCGCCTCGCCGACTTCTTCGACCAACGGCTTCAGCCGCAACAGCTCGCGCCGCGGCGCTGCTTCCTCGGCTCGCCCGAAACGCAGCGTATCGTTGCAGAAGTTGATCGCCCGGTCGAGCGAGGCGATGAGCTTGGGCGCGAAGCGTTGCACCGTCGCATCGGGGATGGCCGTCAGGCGATCCGAAAGCAGCTGAGCGTTGGCCAGCATGCCGCGCAGGTCGTGATTGATCTTGCTGACCGCCAGTCCGAGCTGGGCGAGCCGCGTCTTCTGCAGCAGCACCTCGGACAGCTGGCGCTGCATCTCGCCCAGCTCATGCTCGGCCGTGCCGATCTCGTCGCGCCGCCCGGAGGGAACGATGATGCGCGAGGCATCCTCCGGGTTCTGCCGGAAGTTCACCATGTTGCGCGTGATGCGCATCATCGGCCGCACGAGGAGCCGGCTGAGCGCAAAGTAGACCAGCGCCGCAGTGGCCAGGGAGACGACGATCGACACGCCGAGAATATTTAGCGCATACGCATTCATCGCCTTCTTCAACGGTGCTTCCGGCATGACGATCTCGACGAGGTCGTCGGGGTCGTCGCCGATGCTGCCGAGCACCCTGATCGTGCGTCCATCGGGCGCGAAGAATACCGCGATCGCATCGCCGATCTGCTCCAGCCGCAAACCGATGCTGTCCCAGACCGTCTCCGGCTGCTGGCGCAGATCGTAGTGCGCATCGATCGTCATCTGCGGGTCGACGGGAAGCACCAGACGGCGCACGCCTTGGCGGCGCGAGGCGACTGCCTTCACCTGCGCTGTGCGCAGCATCTCGGCGCGCAGGCCGGACGGTACGTCACCGCCGGGAAAGCCTTCCGCCGCGAGGGTGGCGAGTTGCGCCGCCGTGAGCCGTTCGGACAGCCAGTCGACGCGGAAGGCGGAAACCGACGGCAGGAAGATCAGGACTTCCGCCAGCATGACGAATCCCGCCGTCAGGCACAGAAGCTTGGCCGGCAGGCCTAAGTCGCGCCATGTCCAGCGATACGCCTTGACCCATTCGGGAATGCGCAGTCGCCTCCAACGGTCCGCCGATAATAGCTGCCGCGCTTCGTTTTTGTTTTCGCGGAGCACGCGCTTCCTCTCGCTGCCGGGCCCTTAGCCGAATTTGGCAAGGAAGTTTATCACCTTGCGCAGCGTCGGGCTGCTGGCCACCGTCGCATAATAGCTGTAGGCGGCGCGTTTGTTGATCTCGCTGAGGGTTGGATAGGGCGAAATCCACTCGGTCATCGCCTTGATCTTCATGCCTTGCGAGATAGCCAGCGACCACATTTGGATGAGCTCGCCGGCTTGCGCCCCGACGATCGATGCGCCGAGGATCTTGCCATTTGCGGAGGTAACCACCTTGATATGGCCGGTCGTTTCCCGCTCGGTCTGGGCCCGGTCGTTCTCCCGGTAAGGCCAGCGCAGGACGCGGACCTTGCCCCCGCTCTTGCCGGCCTCGGCCTCCGACTGTCCGACGTGGGCGAGCTCGGGGTCGGTGAAAGTGACGCGCGGAATGAGCCTTAGGTCGACGCGAGCCGGCAGCCGGAACAGCGCACGCCGGATGACGATGCCAGCGTGATAGTTGGCGACATGCGTGAACTGCGGGCCGCCCGCGACGTCGCCGATAGCGAACACGCGCCGGTTCGACGTCCTGAGCCCACCGCTGACCTTGATGCCGCGTCCATCGTAGCGGATGCCCGCCACCTCGAGGCCGAGATCGGCAGTTGCCGGCTTGCGGCCGACGGCCAGCAGAAGGTGGCTCCCCTCGACGACGTGCTTCTCGCCGCCGACCGTCACGTGCACGCGAACGCGTCCGAGGCCGCCTTCGACGCGCTCCACCCTCGTGCCCTCGTTGACGCTGATGCCCTCGTCGGAGAGCCGCTCGAGAACGAATTTCGTGAGCTCGGGGTCCTCCTTCGACAGCGCCTTTTCCGCCTCCAGCACCATGACGCGCGATCCAAGCCGGCTGTGCGCCTGCGCCAGCTCCAGACCGATCGGGCCGCCGCCGATGATGATCAGGCTGTGCAGCCGCTCCTGGTTGTCGAAGATCGTTTCGTTGGTGAAGTAGGGCACGCTGTCGAGGCCGGGGATGGGCGGCACCAGCGGCGCCGATCCCGTGGCGATGACGAAGCGCCGCGCCTTGATGCGGTATTCGC
>Ga0299912_10000469_pt1 | contig 34643 bp, 42 predicted proteins | sample RVTome_2_FD_207667 | JGI IMG/M metagenome (GOLD analysis project Ga0299912, IMG submission 207667) | Soil microbial communities from uranium-contaminated site in the Upper Colorado River Basin, Wyoming, United States - RVT95D214 (version 2) ... | reverse complement strand
GCGAATGGGGAGGATTCGTTGGGCTGATCGGAGCGGCTGTGGTAGTTTTTATAAACATCAAAAACGTGATGAGAAAAAGAACGGGAGAGTAAAATGGAAACATTAAGAGATCCGGTTATAACTCAACTCGATGATCATGATTATGATGCAATTCTAAAAATGTTTACATCTGGAGACAATACAAAACCAGAACTTAATGAACCTTTTATTTGGAAAGGATATACCGGTGCAACGAATGGTCATATACTCATTTTATTCCCCGGAGAAGATTTAAAATATAAAAGACTCACCTTGGATATTAATAGAGCGGAAATAAAAAATATCACAACCAGATGCACTTCTACGCTTCAAAAATTAACTGAGAATATCAGTAAGATCCCTTTAATTGAGGAAAAAATAAAAGAAAAATGGGAATGTGCCCAATGTGAAGGTAGCGGTGAAACTGAATGTAACGAATGCGGAAATATTATCGAATGCAAAGAATGTGATGGAACTGGATCTGTTGAAAAATTGACAAAGAAAACCGGAAATTTGATTATCAACCCAAAGGCTATCCTAAAAATAGAAAATCAGTATTTTAGTGTAAATTTAATTCTGGATTTTATTAAAGCATGCGAGATGCTTGGTGTAAATGATTTTGAATTGGTTGTGGATGATCAAGAATATGGTCTCGCAGAATTTAGAGTTTGGATGAATATAAATATCAATTATTTTCCCGCATTCCCAATTAGAATAATCGTTGCGCCTATCAGGTTAGATAAAAACCAATTGTGTTATCCCTGTAATTTATAGTGGTCGAATAGTATGATTAAAAATTATACTTCCAATGTGCCGGTAGACAGGACTCTCTCGAGGATTGAAAGTATTTTAATTAAGCATGGTGCATCAAATATCATCAAGGATTATAGTAATGGGAAATTAGATTCGATTTGTTTTTCTATTTTAAATCCACTAAACAGTCACCTTCTTTCAATTCGATTACCTGCCAATGAGGATGCTATATACAAAATTTTAATTTTAGAAAGTAAAGTTAAGCGTCCACGGGAAAACACTTTTAAAGCTTTAAAAGATCAAGCGAGCCGAACGGCCTGGAAATTGATTTTTGATTGGATAGAAATTCAAATGTCTTTGATAGAAATGAAACAGGTGGACTTCTTCAAGTCTTTTTGCCATATATCTGGGATGGCAAACAGAATTTTTATCACGCTCTCAAAGAAAATAATTTTAAAATGCTGATTCCTGGGGAGTGACTTGCCTGTTAATTATAGCGAATACCCGCCCAACTGGCCGGAGATCCGGGAACGGATTCTTAAACGAGCCAACAACAAATGCGAAGAATGCGGTGCCAAAAATCATCACCTTCATCCAATCACTGACAAATTTGTCGTTCTGACGATCGCTCATCTGGACCATGACCATAAAAACTGGGATGTGTCTGATGATCGATTAAAAGCTCTATGCCAGCGATGCCATCTGAGGTACGATCGCTGGAGGCATATTGCCAAGAGAAAGTACGGGCATAAGTTCGATGGAAAACAGCAGGGGAAATTGTTTTAATGTGGGTGGATATACGAAGTTTTTGGATTGGAATTAAATTGATGGGAGAAAAAAGATTCCATTTTTGGGATCCAAAATATTGGCATGTTCGATTTCATAAATTATTTGAAATTCATCCTTCTGGTCATCGCCTTCCTGATTTCTGGATCCATCTCTGGACACCAAAATGGCATAAGAATAGGGGACCATATATCTCTATTGGGATGGGATTTGTTTCAATACATAGGGGATATTAATCAATGAAAATCCAATGGACCGTTCAGGACATTCTAGTTGAAACAGGATGGTCCTGGTACTTTCTCAAACAATTAATTCCTCAAATTTTAAGACCCATCGACTGGGATCAGAAGACTCATGCAAAGGTTTTGGATGTCTCTGAAAAACACCGATTGGTCTTTGACGAGCAGGAACATGAGAATTTTATCAAATATCTGGCCAGTGAGTATCAAAAAAATTATGAAATATTGTCCCAATTGAAAATTTCAGAAGCCATTATGGGAGATATTTATAACCAGGTTTATCAGATTAACCAGTTCTTTAAATCGTTTACCGAAAGCATGACCTTAACTGAATTATCGAAAGAATTGGGATATAAAATTGGGTCGCTAAGAAACAAAATTAATATCACTAAAGAGGGTGAAAATATAGTCGGAATCCTTGAGTTGCCGGGATACATTTTCCACCTGAGAAAAGCAAAAAATCAGTGGATAATTAACCGCCTGGAATACCTTAATCAAACCAGACATCTTGGCATAGACAAATTCCTTCAATACTTTGTAAAAAGTGTGAGGAATGATGTTGGTCCCACCAAAACCGATCCGATTACAACTTAAATGCCAAAAATTATAAGACCATGATATTAAATAGTTTAAACTATTTTTAACATACGTTTAATGAAGTTCAATAAAATTAATATAATATATAATCTGTAACGTACCCATCACACCCATATCTAAGTTTATTTAATTCCATATAGTTATCATATCCAAAATGCTCACTTTTTAGTGTGAGGAATGATGTTGTTTTTTCCAAAAAGTGTAATGGAATGATGTTGCTCACCTAAAAGAAAGAGTGAAAATACTATGGCAAAACGACAGACATCTACCGAAAAATGGGATGACCCGTTCTTCTTTGATCTTCCCATAAAATACAAATTGTTCTGGCTTTATTTACTTGACAAATGTAATAATGCCGGGATATGGGAGGTGAACCAAAAGATGGCCGAATTTTGTATCGGAGAAAAAATTGAATGGGATAATATCCAAGAGATATTTCCAAACCGCATCGAGGTAATCAATGGTGGGAAAAAATGGTTCGTAAAAAAATTTATTCAATTTCAGTATAAACAATTAGATGATAACAACAAATTTCATCATTCAATTATATCCCTTTTAAAGGCTGAAGGGCTATACAAGGGGCTTGTAAGCCCCTTGCAAGCCCCTAAATATATAGATAAAGATATATATATAAATAAAAAGAATAAAGAAAATAATACCAAGATTAATAATATTAGCAAAAATGAACAACTTGAAAAATTTGAAAACATCTGGAATAGTTATCCTCGAAAAGAGGGCAAACCTCAAGCCCAAAAACATTTTATCGCCCAGGTATTGAGTGATCAAGACTGGGCTGACATTAATATTGCCCTGGGTAATTACGTCAAACACATTGAAAATAATAAAACAGAATATCGATATATTAAAATGGGAAGTACCTGGTTCAACCATTACTGGAAAGATGACTGGTTACATTGGAAAGAGCCCGGGAATAGTCCGCTCAAAGATCCGAACCGAATTACAGTGATGATTCAATATCTGGACCAGGATCCGGAATTTATAAAAATGTCGAAAGCTGAAGAGTTGGTGAAAGAAGGGAGACTTCTCAAAACAGATTATGTGATTGACAACAAAATTGTTTACCGGCCGATTTTAAAAATATCAACTTCTCCCATCGATAAATCCTTTGTTGGTGAAGAAATAAAAAAGTCCCTGAATCGTAATGCTGATTAAAGATCTCATTGAAAAGCATCGGGAATATATAGTCAACGAGGTGGGTTACTCGAAAAAAACCGCAGAAAAATACCATTATCATCTTCTGCGTTTCTTTCGTGATACAGATACTCAGCTACTGGATCAGTTGACCAGAAAAAACATTAATCAGGATTTTTTATTTCAGTTTTGGGACAAAATAGAGAGCGGAAAGCCTTTGAGCAATTCAAACAAAATAAACTATCTCGCTTCTCTGAAAAATTTTCTAAAATTTTTATATGAAAAAGGATTTGTTCATGAGAATATCGGTGAAGACATTAAACTTCCCAAAGCCGAATTTGTTTTCAAAGAAGCTCTAACTTCAGAAGAGGAAGTAATTTTGTCGGATTATTTTTTCAAATCACTTGACACTGAAATTGGTCGCCGAGATGCTGCTCTGTTTTATACTCTCTGGTCCACTGGTGCCAGAATTGACGAGATTCTTCCGCTCACCTGCGGACCTGATTATATAATCAACACCAGGAATCCCATTAAGCGCTCAGGGGATTTTAGCATGTACAAAGATGAAATATTTATTTACATCCGCGGGAAGGGTAGAAAACATCGCATGGCGGCGATCGATAAAGTGGCTGTTGGATATATTAATTATCATCTGCTTCATCGCAAAATAAAATCAGAGATAATATTTAATAACATCAAGAACTCATTTAGCGATGAAGTGAAGATAACTCCAAAGGGAGCAAATCTCCGCCTGAAAGTCATAGCAAAAAAAACGGGCATTGAAAAAATATTAACCACTCATGTCTTTCGGCATACCTGGATAACCAAAGCCATCAATGCAGGTTACAGCACAAAGAAGATAATGGCTCAGGTTGGGATCTGGAGCGAACAGACATTGGAGTGGTATTATCGCCGCGATAAAATGCTTGTGTTAGACTTTGCCAGGGAAGGTTCACCGCTTAGATCTATTGAGCGCCCAAGGCGTCAAAAAGAGTTTGAAAAGCTTTTATCTGAACAATTTTAAAAAAGGTGCAATATGAATTTAGAAGTTAAACGTCATAGAATATTAATTAGTACCGGACAAAACGAAGTTGATGTTGCGTTCATGGAAGAAGTTTTGGGATTGCAAAAGGACGGCGATACATGTATTGCTCAACGTGTAAATGCCGCCAATTTAGATTCTTTTGCTTATTTGGAAATTAAAAAACGTACCAATTTTACATCTAAGCCTTATGATCTAAGCTATATAATTTCAGTTATTAGATCACTGTCCGAATGTTTACCGGATGCGGACGCGGGAAAGGATTGGAAATTTTGCTGGGAGGAGTTAAATAGTAGTTCCCAGGACAAAGTTAAAGAGGTGCGAAAAACGGCAACAGAACTTCTTATATCTTTGAGAAGACAAACAGGTGTTAATATATAACTCTCTTTTTTTTGTTTCTATAATTCCTGAAAGTAATGGTCTTAGAATAAGTAATTATGCATAAATATCAGATTTATCTATCTCGCCGTGCCCTCTCTAATTGTCAGGGATGCGAACACGCGAAAACCACAACGCCACACTTGCACTTAAATATACAAGCTTAGTTTGTGAACATGTACCACAAAATAGCCAATATCAAGCCCCGGCGCTTGATAATCTCTCGTTGTTTTTATATATAATAGCCATTATGTAAACTAGACCCGGGAAATCCAGGATCCAAGGCATGGACCACCCCCCCCAGGGAGCAAATTGAAATTTGAACTCAGGCCGAAGGAATCATTGGCATAACCGGTATAATTTTTCATAACCCCTAAAATTTATGAAAAACATTTTGCATTTTAATTTTTTATTTTTTAATTTAATTACAGTTCGCGGAAGTTTCTCTGAGAGTTTTGAGAGCCCGAGAGTTTTTGGAGAGTCTCGCCGGTTACACGGATGTAACCCAGCTGGCGGAGCTATCCAAAAGGTCTCGGGTTTTTTATTTTAAGGCTTATGGGAAAAAGAAAACCAACCGGCAGAAATCAAAAAGGCAGAAAGGCCTCTCCCGTCGATTTGGCAAATTTGGAAAAAGCACAGGGTAAACAAACTGGTCCGGTGACTCAAGAGGGCAAGGCGATTGCCTCGATGAATGGAATCAAAACCGGCGAGCGCATGCGAATGTTTCATCGCATTACCCATCAGGCCGGGAAAATGAAAATCTGTACCAGCTGCGGAGAAGAAATGCAGCTGCACTGCTCGGGTGTTAAGCGCTGTGAGCTGCAGGACGCCATGATTGTCAGCTATTTTAAAGCCCGCTCAGAACGCAATGTCGAATACATCGAAGATATGGACCTGATTAAAATTGCCAATCTTAATTTCATTTTTATTTCCCGGATTAAATATGCCATCGATCACATTGACGATGAATGGGCGGATGAAGAAACCGGAAGGAAGGGATTGGTGATCGGTACGGATTACATGTACATGCTTTCGCAGATGAACGAAAAACTTTCCACCAGCCTGCACGATATGCAACTCACCAGAAAATCGATGGAAGAAAATGCAGGAATGTGGGCGGGGATAGCTGAAAAGCACATTGAAGACATAGCTGCAAAAGAATATTTAGAAAAATTAGAAAAAAACGCCATTGAGATGCGAAGAATCATAACCACAGCGAAAGACAAAAGAAAATCAGATGCCGATGTGGTAGAGTACGAAAAACTAACCGGACAGGATAATGACAATAACGTTAGCGTTGATATTGATGCTCTCGGTGATAGTAAATTCCATGGGTAAGATTGAAATTTACCATCGTGCCGAACAGGCCATTACGGGTTTGATCAATAACCGGATCGAATGGAACCGGAAGATGTGCCAACCCTTCCCTCCGGAGGCCTACCAGTATTTCTGGCTGCAGGAATATGATAATCATCTGCGATGTGTTCATGAGGCAGCACCACGGACCCGGAAAACAACAACCGCCGGTATTTATTTTCTTGAAAAAATGTTTAAATATCCCTGGACAGAAGTCTTACTGGTCACGCCGCGCATGGAACAGGGCAAGCGGCAGGGATATCGAAACGTCTACGATTGGATTGCCCAGAATGAGCTCTTGAAAGCCTATGTTAAACGCTCAGCCACCGGAAAACTGATGCTGTATGATGACCGGGTCGAACTTTATAACGGTTCCAAGTTCCAAATTTTTGGAGTCGATTCTCGCTTCGAAGGAGTAAATGCAACAGATATCTGGGTGGACGAGACCGATGATATCCTACCAAGCGACCGTTTTAAAAAAATTTTTGACCGCGGCCTCGCGAAAAACAACAATGGTCTTCCCACTTTTACGCTGCTCACCGGGATGATCAAGTCCCGGGGAAATCTATATAATTTTCATCACGACCCGCTGTGGTATGTGGTTCAGCCCCGAGTGGATTTGTATATCGCCATTGAACTGGGCGTGATATCCGCGGATTATGCCAGATCCATCCGCAGCACTTTCAGCCAGGAAGAATGGCTACGTCTAATGCTGCTGGAATATGTAGAATCGCGGAATTTCATCTGGGAATCCAAAATGAGATCCAGCCAGGCAGTGGGGCTGCACTGGGGAATGCAGCCGGAAAAACCAACATATGGAAAAACATTCCGCCGGATCCCGGGAAGCGTGATTTCCATCGGGATTGATGGCGGCGCCCAGGGAAGCGGAGACGACGCCTCGGATTATGCCCTGGTGGTTACCCAGGCATTTGGTCCTTATCGCCGGTATCTTTTTTCCAAGATATGGAGTCCGACCACGGATTCATCGATCCTCATCAACGAGTGGATGAAAATCTGGGAATATTTCCGTCCCAATGGCGGATATGCCGACGCATTGATTGCCGGATTGGTATCTCAGTTCAACGGAGAATTATATAAACACGGTCTGGTGGATTATGACTGGTCCATGTTTGGTGATAACTCGCAGCGCGCCTGGAGCGAGTGGCGGGGATACGGGCTTTTAACACCTTTGCGCAACAGCGGAATTGCCAAACATAACATGTATATGAGCCTCAAAACTGCCATCGATAATGTAACCAACATAGATAAAACAGGCTGGAGCGGTAATGTGTTTATCTTCCCGCAGGAAGATCTTTCTCTGGAGAGCGAGGAATGGAAGGACCTATCGATGCTGATCCGGGAGCTGGGAAATTTGAACGCGACGCGAACCAATGCCGGATATCTATCCATCGGGAGAATCAAGAAAAAAATTGATGACGAGCAGCTGGGCATCCGCGGGGGCGTTACGCGATTAAAAGACGACCGACCCGATGCTCTGGCCATGAGCAACTTTTTTCTGGATTTTCTGATGGCCGATGAAGGTCAAAAAGATTTCAGAGTGACCGTGGATACTCAATCGAGGGCATCATAAGTGAGAATTCCCTTCACCAATTATGAAATTCGTTTAAGAGGACCCGTTAATTATTCTTCTGATTCCGGCAAAGCTCAGATCCGCGATGGATTTGGCAGCCCGATGCTGGATAAATTTGGGGGATATGTTCCCAACACTTTTAATCTGGAGCTTTATGAAGTGATCCGGGAATGTATCCCGTTTCTGGATGTGGCGATCATTAAACTGGTCCGTCTGATCGGCGATTTTGAATTTGAAACCTTTGGGGATAAAAAACTGCTGGAAAAACTAAATAATTTCAGGCGGACCGTGCCGGTGAATTACCTGGGTGTGGGATTGGATGATTTTTTGTACCAGATGAGTGATGCGGCATTTACTTTTGGATTTGGAGTGGGAGAGATTGTTCCGACCCGCAGTCTGCGTGAAGTGGAACGTCTTAAAACATCCAATTCGAAATATTTCAAATTCAAGAAAAAAGATAACCGGCTGGTATTGACTCAGATATTTGGTGTCAAAGAGGTTGAGATTGAATTCAATGATAATATTTTTTACCTGGCATTTGATTGCCGCAATGGCCATCCCCAGGGATATTCGCTTATGTATTCTCTGCCATTTGTGTCAGACATTTTTGCCCGGATCGAAAAATCGATTGAAAATGTCTGGTGGCGCGCCGGGGATCCCACTTTTACCACCCTGGTTGAAGGCGGAGATCGGACAACCAGCGATCAGATCAAAATAGCTGTGGATGACTTAAAGGATCAGATGACCAATGCCATGAGAGCCCGACGGGAAGGAAAAGTCTGGGATATTTATGCCGGTGTACCCATGGGCGGTAAAGTTCTGATCGATATTCTGGGAAAAGATTTCAAATTCCCGGATCTGCAGCAATCCGCCCGTCTGATGCTGGAGCAAATTGTAGGGAAAACCGGCCTGCCACCCTTCATGATGGGTCTTTCCTGGAGCACCACCGAGCGCATGAGTAAAGATCAAAATGATATGATTGTTGCCGATACTCAGTACCGGCGTCAGCAGCTGGATCCGATTATGGACGAAGTGATTGATCAGTATCTGACATTAACCGGTGATGCCGGTAAGCGCTGGGAAAAACGCTGGGCGCCAGTAAATCTGTTGGATGTAATGGAATCCGGACGGGCGCGATATTATGAGGCCTTTGCGGCAGAAAAAGAGATTCAAAATAATCTGATGCTGCTTGATCTGGGTTATATCACCGAGGAAGAATTCAGGGAAAACGTCCATCTAAACAAAGGCATTCAGAGGTTTATCTGGCAGAAGTTGGGCGGTAACGGAAAAGAAGAAACCAAAAAATTTATTGAAATTGAATCACGAAAATATGCCAAACAAATGATGAGAAAATTTGGAGTATTAGCTGGATGAATGAGGCCGTCGTTAATAGAGCCTTTCTTCAATTCCGTTCGTATTTGAGGGGAATAAAGCCGCAGGAAGAAGATGCCTGCGGCTGCGGGTATGATCACTCCCAGGACTGGGATGTCTTTGGGATTAAAATAGATAGTCCAAGCCTTTATGAACTAGACCTGGCCAGACGAAGCCATCGCTGGACCGAAGTGAATAAAATCATGGCCAGTTTTTTTCAGACATTTGCCCAGGAAGTAACCATCGCTGAAGGAAAAATTTTAAAAGCCGCTGGACTTCCCAAATTAAACACGGTAAGAGATAGCCTGGAAGATGATAAGGCAGAACAGATTCAGGAGCAGCGGACCTGGACTTCCCGCTTTGCTGAAATGTTTGTTTCTAAACAGATCGATCCGGAAATTGAACGGCAGCTGGATCTTATTTTTGAAATCTGGATCCGGAATTTAATTGGTTCAGGGATTCTGCCTGATAGTCTGGACGATTTACCGGTCTATCATTTTCATACCCTCAACAGCTTTGCCATTGGGCTACAAAAGGCGCTGGGAGACATCCAGGAAGAACTGGATGACGCCCTCCTGGCGCCTGCTAATTATTCTAATGCTTATCTGGCAAAATTAACCAATGATGGGATGACCCGGATTACAACTAAACTCTTTGATCACTATCGTGGGTTGGTTACAGGAATCCTCAGCGAAGGAATCGCCGCCGGAGATAATCCACTGCAGATTGCCCGGGAGATCCATCAGCGGGTAGGGGAAGGCCAGCTCTGGTACTGGAATCGTCTGGCACGGAGTGAATCAGCCATTGCCCTGGATGCGGCTTTTGTCAGCGAAGCCAGGGAAAACGGAGTAGAACATGAGCAGTGGTCTACAGCATCGAATCCCTGCCCGATCTGCGCTCCGCTGGACGGCCTTATCTGGAGGACGGGGGAAGGTCCGCGGGTGGTTTATGATACCCATCCACATTGCCTATGCACGAAATATGCCTATTTTGGTGAACCCGATAAAGTTCAACCAGCTGCGGCTCAAAGTTTACCCTATCTATAAATTTAAACAAGGAGGTTACCATGTTTCCAAGATTTAATCCTTTTTTCATGGCTGTAATCATGCTCTTTTTCGTCATTGCTTTCATCCCGGTGCTACTTTACGCCCAGGCCACACCCGGAGATTTTGAGTGGGGCAATTTGGGGGTGGATGCGGTGGTGGTTGGCATCATCATCTCGATGGTGCAATTTTTTAAAAAATATTTACCGCAAAAAACCTTGGCCTGGGTACCGCTGGTAATCTCTATGATTTTTTCCGGTGGTTACGGAGTATTCACCAATTTATCCGGGGGGGTTGAATTTGTTGTTAAAATGGCTTTTTCTTATGCCGCGGCAGCTGCCTGGTTCTATGAAATCGGTAAAACCGTCGGATTAGAAAAAATTTTGAAGGGCAAAACGATGGTGGATGCAGTAAAGAAAGAATAGTTGGCAGTTAGCAGTTGGCAAAACATAAGGTAAAATCATGATTTGTGAAAAATGCGGATTGGAATACAGTACGGCGGGCAGTAACCGGCACATTGGATGTCCGGGGGAGCGGGATGCTCTTCGCGGCAGGGATGCCGCTGTTGGGGATAAGGATGTCCCCCCTACTGCTGCCGGACTGAAAATTGGAGAGAAGGAAACGGTGGGGAAGACCGAGATGCGAGAACAGCGGAAATATTTTAAACGCGGTGGCGCGGAGGGTAAAAAGTGAAATTCAATTTTTTAAGAGAAACCCGCCGGAATCTTTATTTTGCACCGGAAATTGAAACCGAAGAAGACGGAGAAATCACTGACCTGGAACATGTGGGGATCCAGCTCACCGAGGATGGGGAAATAAAGATTACCAAAGGGACTTATGCCAGCCGGGAAGATGCCCAGAAATGGCTTTCTGACCAATATCAAAAACTGATCAATGGCAATGGTAAAGATCATCCGGATAGATCTACCAAAATCCTTCAGTATGACGGGAATGTTATTAAGCAGATGGGTGAACCCGGTGATGCGGAGTGGGAAATAATTAAGCGCTTAATGGTGAAGGCGGAAAAATTTAAAAAAGAGGACATTGCCAGCTATGAGGTGAAGCTAGCCAATAATCAGGTTGACCGGGATCATGAGCGGTTTCATGAAGACGTGCTGGGGTCGTTTCAAAAAACGCTGGTTGGGAAAGCCTTTCTGATCGGCCATACCTGGGGACCTCCCGGGCGCGGGCGTTTCTTTGCCGCCTCGGTGGAAAATATCGATGGCATCCTGTGGCTCCTCGGAAAATTTTTTATGCTCAAGAACTATAATCAGGAGCTGATCGACCATGTTGATGCAGGGATATGGAACTGGGTATCGATTGGTTTTCGGGTGCCGAAAAGAGTTCCGATCTATGAGACCGCAGATAATGAGAAAATTAAATACTGGGAAATGCAAAACACCGATAAAGATGAAGCCGAGGCTTTCGAAGGGAGCCTGGTATGGCTGGGCGCTCAGTATGGCGCCGAGATCCGCAAGGGCTTACACCCGTTTCTGAAAAATCAGGAAGATGTGGTGGGTTATATTCAGACCGCGGATGGTGTGCGCCCGGTATTCGGAAAAGAAATCGGTATAAAGCGTGAATGGACCGCCGCTTTCATCAATACGTTTGAAGATAACTGTTTTGCCGTTGTTGAATCAACCGGAAAAAAAGATGATGATGGCCGGACTCTCCCAAAGACCGCCAGACACTTGCCGCATCATGCCAAAGGGGATGGTGCGGCGGGTACTGGTGGCAAGATAGACCTGCCTCATCTACGAAATGCATTGGCCAGGATGAACCAGATTACCGCGGTGACGGATAAAATAACCACCGAGGAGCTGCGCAGCCGGGCTAAAAAACATTTAATTGCCCATGCCAAGAAAGAAGGCATTGGGGATTATGATATTTTAGAGATTACAGATAATGACGAGGAAGTTAAACTAATTCTGGAGGATTTATCCGTGGAAAGAATTTTAAAAGTATTCGGTCTGGAGCTCAAAATTGATACCGAGGAAGATATCCAGAAAACCGTCGATACCCTGGAGGCGAAGCGTACTGAATTCGGCAATGATGCTGAATTTTTAAAAGCCCTCCGGCTGGAATTCGGCGATAAAGTGAGCCTGGATGATTTAAAAACCTTGAAATCAATTGCCGGTGATGCCAAAAAATACCAGGAATTTCTGGTGGATGAGATCATCAAATATGGAACTTTGCTGGGGATGATTGAAAAGAGCGCCGTGGACAGCGAGAAAAAATTCTATACCGATTTAGCTATCGAGCGGTTGGAAAAAGAACGCTCAAAACTGATGAAGAAATATGATGAAATCCATCCTGGTTCCGGTATTCTTCCTGATAATCAGGAAGGCAAAGATCACAAAGATGGTGTTGAAATTAAAGGCACCCAGGAATCATTCAGAGTTCCTGTTTAAGAGTTGAGAAATATTGAGAATTAAAATTAAGATTAAAGTCAAATATAAACTGAAGGAGTTCTAAAATGACACTTCGAGTAAAACAAGCCGGAGATCTCGGGCATAAACTATTGATTACCTGCACCCCATATTCAACTTTGGTAACCGCAATCAATGCGCTGGCTCGTCCCGCATTGATTATAGGTAGATTCGTAACCATTGCGGATGGTTATGTGGTTGCTTTGCCCGGCGATAATGCCGTACCCAATGGCCGGATTGAGGCGATTGAGGGCAATTCTGTAACCGGATATGTTCTGACGGTGCATCTGTTCTGCCTGGCCAGCCAGAATACTACCCTGGGATTTTATTTCACACCAAAAGTAATTATCAACGTCCCTTATACCACCGCCCTGGCATTTGGTGATACGGTTCAGATGGATGGGACCGATGGAGTGGACGTGGAGGACGCGGGTGCGACGGTAGGACACGGATTTGTTCTGGCCAAGGATACCCCGAGCGCGGGATATGCGGATGTCGCGTTCTAAGAGAATCAGAGAAATTTAAAATTAAAATTAATTCATAAAACTGTGAAAATTGTGAAAGGGATTTCGCGATGAAAATAAAACTTTTGAAACTTGATGATGGGATTTATTCCGAGGCAATGTCGAAGGGAATAACCATCAATCAATTTCTGGAAGATCTGTATGCCAAGGAATCCGGTGAAGAAAGTCTCTATTTAGGGCTTTCACCCGTTGAGGTTTACCGCCTCAAAAAATTATTAAAAGCGGCCGGTAAAGAAGTTCCGCTGGATGCTTTCGAAAAACAGTTGGCCGCTCTGGATATACGGGCATTCGGTCCTCAGACCGATCCGTTATCCAAATTTTTTGCCACTGCCGCCGGGACCAGTCTTTTCCCGGTCTATGTATCCAATTCGGTATTCGCCGGATTGATGCTAGCTGGGCTGGTTCCGGAATTTGCGGCTCAGACCGAGGTTGTCCCTCCGGGAACCACGGTCTTCCAGAAGCCGCAGATGGATGATGCGGAGGCCGATCGTCAGACCCGTCTAACCAGCGAGGGTCAGGAATTTCCAGAGACCAAAATCACCCTGTCCGATCATTCCATCCCGGTCCGTAAATTCGGACGCTATTTGGCCGCTTCCTACGAAGCACTCTCTGCCCAGAAGCTGAACGTGGTGGGATTGATGTTGCAGAGAATCGGAGTGCAGATCGCCATTGACGATACCGATGACATGATCAATGTTCTGATCAATGGAGACGGGAATTCAAACACTCCAGCGACCACGGTGCAGACAGTCACTACCAATGTCATTGCCGTTCAAGATGTCATCGCCTGGGCAATCGGGCTTCCCAGTCCGTACAAATTGGATAAATTTGTCGGACGCAAGGCATTGCTGGCCGAATATTATGGGACCCTGGCCGGAATGAATAATCCGAGCGATCAGTTCGGATTTATCGGCATATCTCTCCCGAAAAGTTTTGAATGGAACCGGGCAGTATATGGCAGCGGGATAGTGGATTTGTTTGTGGGCGTTGACAGCCGTTATGCCTTCCTGCATGTTACCACCGGTGCCATCATGACCGAGAGTGAGCGGCTGATCCGTAAGCAGCTGCAGGGAACCGCGGTATCCTATCGCTCAGGGAAAGTTGTGCTGGATCCCAATGCGGTGGGATTGTTTGACGAAACCCATACCTAATAATTAATCCGGGACTCGACATCCCAGGATTAATTTTAAGTTAGGTATCTTCACCCGGGGGAAAGCCCATAATGCAAGTACCCCGGTTTAGATTTACTTACATTAAAATATGGAGATCTGTCATGCCAAAATTAATCGTAAAAACTTTAAAGAAGGTTCATCTGGTGGATCCGCTAACCCTGCAGGCCATTACTATGGATCAATTTGGGAAAGAAGTAAAGGTCGAAGATAACCAATTCTGGCGGGGTAAGGATCGCGAGGAACTGGTGAAAATCATCAATGAAGTTCCTAATGTCCCGGTTGAAAAGGATCTCAAGGTCATGAATAAGAATGAACTGCTGGCCTTTGCCAAGGAGAAGGGAATCGATGTCGGGAACATGAAGAAGAAAGAAGAAATTCTTCTCACGATCGAGCTGGAATTGGAAGAGAGGGGAAAAGCCGCGGAACCAACGGACGATAAGTAATGGCCTTAACCATCACAGCCGCTGATGTCCGGGGAAGACTGCAATTATCCTCGGACGAATTATCCGATACCATACTGGCCACGGCCGGTTTTATTCCAGCCGGTCAGGCATTTATTAACAAGAAGTTGATCAATGAAGGCCTTAGTTATGATTCTCTGACAGCCGGGGATCAGGCGCTGGCTTACGCCGCTGGTGTGGCGCTGATTGCTGGCCGGGTGCTTATTCAGGCGGCCAGAGGACGGGTGAGTGTGGGGAAGCTATCGATTGATGATCCCTCACCGTCCGGGATGGCCAAATATGCCCTGGAACTGCAGAAAGAAGCCAGCGAACTACTGGCCATGCTGGGATGTGTGTCCGATGGCGGATTTTACGTCCAGGGAAGCGGTCATGACACCTATGAACAAACTTTTGTGGAAAGCGAATAATGCTCACTCATCTGCAGCGGCTCCGTCAGTCATTAAAATACCGCGGCCAGAGCGCCACCAAGTCCACGCTGGCCGGTACCGCCTGTCCCTGCATCAACAGTGAAACCCTGACACCTTCAAGGGAATGGCACCGTGATAATCCGACGGCGGCTGATTGCAGCGGAACTGGACTCATCAGTTCTACCCGAACCAATCTGACTATTTATGCTTTTATCCAGGAGATGGATGAAGAGGAGCTGGAAAAACTTCCGCCGGGATTGCGGAACGTTGCGGCTTTGAAATATTTTGGGGCAGTGGATGCGAGCCTGAATTTTGTAAGCGTGGCCAGCATGGACGAAAAGCGGGATTATGTTGTTTTCGATTCTCTGAAATATATTGTGCGCAATGTGGATCAGCAGAAATTTGGAGATTCGGTCTGGTATGAAGAGGCCATCCTGGAACGGAGGACAGATTGATGAAGGGAGTAGTGCGCTTTGACGCCAGCCGGTGGTTTTCAAAAAGTGAACGGGTGAGAAAAACCGCTTTTACCGCAGCCAGCCGGAGCATCAGCGAGATTGCAAAGGATATTTATCAGAAGTCCCAGAAAAATCTGAAAGGTCCGCACTATAAACCAGGAGGAGAAGTTAGTTTCGCCGGGAATTATCCGGTTCCCCGGGTGACCGGTACACTGGCCAGAAGCCTGAAAATCAAAAAATTTAATCCGGTACTATGGGCGGTATTTGCGGACAGCCAGGTTGCCAATTATGCCAAATTTATCCACGAAGGCACCAAGGGGATGCGACCGCGCCGTTTCATTGGGGATGTGGTGGAAGGTGGTAAATCCATCTACCTGGGGAAATTAAAAAAGGATGTCATGGCAGCTATCCGGGCGGAGGGCCGTAAATGATCCGCAATGACCATTTTTTTGAAGATATTCGCAAAATCTTATTGGCCTTTTTCAATGCTCAGAGTGCTCCGGCCACATCATGGACGTTTATCCTGGACTATCCGGATAAACATTTCTTTCATAAATGGGCGAAACCATTTATCTGGCTGGAAAATATTTCACCGATCGGCAGGATGGAAAGTCAGTACAATTTTCATTCCACCTCGGTGGTCGGCGGAAGCACTTATAAAAACTATGTTTATCTGATGGAAATGGAATTGCGGATAGGAGCCTGGCTGGCTGAAAAACATGGCGGGATGGAAGAAATCAATATTATCCGCAGCTGGCTGGTGAACCTATTTAATCCACCGCTGCCCAAACTTCCCTCGACCACATTCAATGTGACCCTGGGGGCTATAGCCTATACCAATACAACTCTTTATGCCCAGGGGATCCGGCAAATCAGCGTTTTGGGAGATAATGATGTACCGACAGAAGACATTAAAGAATTTCGCAGAGAAGTAAATCTTTATTTACTGGCAGTAATGGGTGATTCTGTTCTGGTCACCTAAGAAAAGACGTTGAGAGTTGAGACATATCATTTTTAACGCACAAGGAGCAGTGCAATGACATTAATCAGTCAACTTACAGAATCGGAAATTGTACTGGGGAAATTCATACTGAATCAATACGGCTTAAACGCGGCAGCAGTGGCAGCCCCAGTAGTGCTGAGCGACTTGCGCGGGATCCAGGATATTACCCTGGAGCCCAATGAGTCCATTGAGGAAATTTTCCATCAGGGAGCAGGCAACGAGAGCCTGGAATATATAACCGAGATCAAATGGGAAGGCTCGATGATCATCACCGGCGGGAAAGTTTCTCAAATTGCCACCCTTTTAGGTCTTACCCTGGGGGTATCCGGGCAGTATGGTATTCCTCACCGGATGGATCCGTACCCCAAGGGATTTGTCTCCCGGGCAATTTATCAGAATGATGGTGCCACCCTGATCGGCTACGAACTGCTGATCGATATCATTCTGAAAAACATTCCGCTGCTTTCCGGCGGGCTTGATCTTCACAATCTGTCCATCCCGGTCAAAAGCGCCTGGAGTCCTTACTTCCTCATCGGAGCTTCGCCGGTATATGATAAATTTGCCGGGAATGGGACCCTGGACACGTTTGTTCTTTCAGACAATCCGGTGAAGATTGAAAATCAGGCCAACTCCGAGGAGCTGGTCAATGATTATGCTTTCTTTGTGAAGATCAAAGCAAGCGGTGCCACGGTTGGGACCAGGCAGACTTCCGGGTTTACCATTACTCCCGCCACTCCCAATATTGTTTTTGCCACTCCTCCGCCTGCTTCAAGCCAGGTGGAAATCCTGTATTGTGCAGCCGTCTAAGATAGACTGCTGTTACTGGTTGAAGATTAAAAGAGGCGGAGATGTCAAAAGACTGTCTGAACAGCTATATCACATCCGATGTTTACGAGGCGGCATTTTTCCTTTTACGGACGAAGGGAGAATGCCGCCCTCTTATTTTGCATGATTTTGGGAAGGAGGAGGCTCTATTCAGTTATAAAAATATTGACATGAGCCTGCCAATGGAATACCGGAAATCGGATGTCTGCAAATTTAAACCGATCCTGATTGCCCTGAAAAGAGAAATGTTCAGAATCCTGGATAAAAAAGATAAACCAACTCAGACGGATATCAACGAAAAAGGAGAGAATAGAGATGAAAAGAGACAAGGCGCTTGAGATCCTGCGGGCGGCCAATGAGAAGCGGGCGGTGCAGATTGATTTCCCGCTGGTGATTGATGGCTATGAAATCCCAGTGACCATGAAAAACATCGACGTGATCGATGTCAGCATGATGCAGCAGATGACCATTGAAAAGGCATTGAATGAAGCCAAACAGGAAGGGCTTCATCTGTTGCCGGTGAATGAGACGCGCTGGGAGACTCATTTAAAACGGGCGACTGAAAATCTGGAAGGACCTGTTAAAAAAGAAGTGTTAAGGCGCCTGGAAAAGGAAAAGCCCCAGACCCTGGCCGATCAGATAGCGATCGAGGCTTCCTGGTACTATACCGGCAGGAAATATATCCCCAAAATTCTATACGTAGGGGATAGCCTGCTCTTCGATGAGTCCAATATTGATGATTATTACCAGCTGGTCAGGGATATGGACGCCTTGACCCTTCTGGTGAATAAATTCAGTGAACTGATGACCCGGCAGAGAGAGATCGAGCAATCGGTAAAAAACTTGAAAGCGACGCCCTCGCTGAATTAAGGCTGCAGGACGCGGTGGCGCGTCGCTATGGGAAGTATCTTTTTGATAGAGATCTTATTGATGACCTGCGGCATCCGATCCGCCGGGAAGTGCTGATCAAAACTCTGGAGCTGAAAACAGAAAATGAGATCAGATTTGAAGGATCACTTAAAGTATTCGGCAAATTCAGCGAAGCCCTGCGCAATTGGCTGGATATTGGACTATTAACTGTGATCCGATCCATACCGGCATTTGATAAGGCTCATGCCCGGGAAAAAGGCAAAATTCAGTCCATCTTTGGAACGGACTGGAATAAATACAAAGGCAAGGGCAAAAAAGGGAGAGAATTGATCGTCGGTAAAAACAAATTCAAGGTAGTCAGGGAAATTGATGACTCGGACCGTCAGATAAAGGGTAACTGGAAAGATTTCAATTGATATGCTGAATCGAAGAAAATTATTGATTTATTTAGCAGCTCCTTACAGCGCAGCCAATAAAGAATTGATTGAAGCCAATATCCGGTTTGCCGAGCAGGAAATGATTGAGCTCTTGAAAAAAGGCTATTCAGTAATCTGTCCGCATAAGAACACGGCTCATCTGCATGAAGTAATGCCCTGGGCAGCTTTTATGGAAATGAGCTTTACCATGATCCAGAAATGTGATGCCGCGTTTTTCAGGGGAGGATGGTCACTCAGTCGCGGCTGCTGGGAGGAATATCAGTATTGCCTGCAAAACCAGATCCCGGCCTTCACAGAAACAGAGGCTCTGGAAGAATATGTGCTGAACTCTGAAAAACTCAGGAGGAGGGAATGATTCAATGGTACTATTTTTTGATGGCGGTTATTGCAGTAGTGGGGGCGGTTACGGGATTCTGGAAATGGTATTATGGTCAAAAATTAATCACCCGCGAAGAGGCCATTAAATTGATTGATGAAAAAAGTTTTCCCCGGAAAAACGGGGAGATCCTTGAATCTCAAATTGAGCATGTGGATAAAAAGATGGATGTGGTGCTCAGCTCTCAAAAAACAGCTGAACAGAATATCTTAAAGATTGAAAAAATGATGTCCAATGAATTTCATGAGCTTAAAATAGAATTTACTAAACTGATCACTGAACATAACGCCTTTAAAAACTTGCATAAACGAAAATGAATTATATCATCTGGTCACTTGTTTTCAATTTTGCTTTTGCCTGGGAAGCTTGGCATGACTGGTACTGGAGCACCCGGGTTCATCAGAAGTGTCAATATAATTTTGTGGCTGCCCGGTGGTCAAAGGTCATCAAAGGTCTGGGATGGACCTGGGGCATACTGCTGATCAGCTATCTGGCCGGAAATTATTGGTTGATTTTAATTTACTGGGGAGAAAAATTTATTTTCTTTCATCCATATTATCGCCTGTTCAGTCATGGCTGGAAATGGGTGTTCAGCATGGAAGGGCTGATATGGATGATCAAACATAGTGAGGCATGGTATTGGTATGAAATCATTTTTATCCATCGCATTAATTAGCCTGGTCTTTTTATCCTGCGTTAACTGGAAGGCCAAGTGGTATCAATCGCAGGCGGAATTAAAAGACTGTCGTCAGGCACCGGCGGATACAGTGATTGTTATTGAGCCAGGTAGTATTACTTATGATCCAGGTAGCGAGATAGTGGTTGGTGAAGATACGTTGATGGTGCAAGATGGTCCATGGGTCCCGGGACAACCCGCACTGAATTTCGCTAAAACATTTATTTATAAAACCGAAAAGGATAGCGTAAAACTCTGGCTTCTGGTTACAAATAATATTTTAGAAAACGAATTGAGGCAGAGCATCAAGATCCAGCGAGTGGATTATCCACGTGAGATCCGAACGATCACCAAGACGGTGACAGTAGAAAAACAGATACCCAACCGGGTGAATCCCAACATAAAAATGATTGTCATTGGGATAATTATCCTGGTGGGTGGGTTATTAGCTCTAAAAATTATAAATCTTATAACTAAATAATTATCAATAAGTTAGGCGTTTTAATAAATGCGCATAAAACAGCTCAGGATTGAAGATCGCAGGATGGGTAAGGGTAGAGTATGGCCAAACAAAGGGTTTCTAACAGTTTTTTGAAATAAAGAGATCAAAATAGGGATGAGGAGAAATAAGTAGTGTTTAGTGGATTCGGCGCCGGTGGATTTGGCGGAAATGATATTGCTGCCTTCATAGGACTTGAAGGAATAAGTCAGTTCCAAACCGATTTAAACAAAATTGATGGTTCAGTGAAAAACCTCGATTCAAAATTCGCTGGATTGAGGGGATCATTAAGTGATATTGATTCCAAGTTCGCTGAGTTACATAAATCATTAGAAGATTTAAACTCGGAATCCATTGATGTTCAGAATTCTTTTTCTGGGCTAATCAACATATTGGCAGCTGGTTTTATTCTTACGGCGGGCTTTGTTATTAAAAAATCGATTGATATGGCCAGTCAATTTGAATCTCTTCGTGTTGAGCTGGGAATTCTATATGGTAGCGTTTATGAAGGAAATAGAATTTTCGAAAAATTTAGTCAACTTGCTACCCAAATACCAAAATTTTCATTCCAAAATATAGTAGAAGCTGGGTCTATTCTGAAAAATTTTGGTCTCGATGCTGAAAAAACTCTAAAAATGACAGCTGATCTGGCACTTTTTATGCGGGTGGATATTGTTGAGGCTGCTCAGGCATTAGGGAAAGCTTTTACTGGTGGAGCAAAAGAGGCTGATATTTTTGCTGATCGGGGTGTATTAAATTTAATCAAAATGGAAACCGGAATTAGAAATTTTAAAGAAATAACTCTTGAAGAATTCCGTCAAGCGATGTTCAAAACTTTTACTGATCCTACAGTGGGAATTATAGGTGCTACGGATAAATTGAATAATACTTTCCAGGGAGCTATGAATAATATGGGAGATGCCCTGGATCAATTCAAAAATAAATTAGTCGGATCCAATCTCTCCGAAATGACAATTATATTTAGAAATTTGATAGAAATTTTAACATTTATAAACAATACAAAATTTAATCTTGATAATATCAATTCTGTAATAGAAAAACTTTTCCCAATAATTTATTTTAGCCAATTGTTTTTGGATGTTTCTAAAAAAATTATTGATGTACTTGGTGAGTGGACTGGAAAACAAAACAACCTTAATGTTGTTCTTTTGGATGCAATAGATTTAATGTATAAATTTGGCGTAGCTTCTCATGCTGTCCCTGAAAAAATAGTTGTTCCAATTATCCCCAATGTCAGTGAATTTTTAGATACTTCAAAACAATTAGAAAAGGTTTGGGAACATCTGCAGGCTGAATTATTCCGCCCTCCTCGGCCGGATTTTGATAAATTCCTCGATAAATTAATTCAATTGGGTGTGCTGGAGCCATTTGCCGAAGAATGGCAGGATATAATTGATAATCTTCAAGAGATTAAAATTGATCCCGAAGAGTTGAGGATATCCGACGCCATGGCGGAATGGTCTAATCTTGGATTAACAGTGGAAAATGTTAATGGCATGATGATGAATGGTGTTAGAAATTTATCGCGTGGAATTGTCAGCGCTATGTTTGACACCAAAACAAAATTAGGACCTATTTTTAAAGGCATGGCCATGGATTTTCTTTCTCTTTTTGTCGAAGAACTTTTAAGAATCATCGCTATAAAACTTGTCCCCAAAATATTGGAGTTGTTAGCTATATTTGATGTCTATAGCAACGATATGATGGCTCAGAGAGTTGGCAGACATTATGCAGAAAACTTCACCAAGGGTACATTAAAGGTTTTAAATCAGAATTTTATCCCATCTATTTTAAATAATCTATCTCCTCAAAATATTGATACACTGCCCATTTCTGCGGTAAGCGAGGATGGGAGTATCGCAAGACTAAAAGTTGAAGTCGAAACTGTCCCGATCGAAGATGCCCGTGCCAGGGCATACTTTATCCGTCAGAACCGGAATGTGATCATGCCGGACCAGGATTATATCAATACTTTCCTCCGAACAAAAAAGGGAGAGTTCGATAAATGATCGTCTGGGAATATATCATGATCCACCATAGTTTTACTAAAGATAGCGAAACGGTTAGCTGGAAGGCTATCGAAGATTTTCACCGCGATCATTATGGATGGTCGGATATTGGCTATCATTTTGGAATTGAACTTGTTGGTGACCGATATCAAGTACCGATCGGTAGATCCCTATTAAAACCAGGTGCACACTGCAAGGAATCCGGAATGAATGAAAAGGCGATCGGGATCTGCTGCATTGGAAATTTTGATTTAATGATGCCCTCGGATAAAATGATGGAAGTCTTGATCCATAAATTAATTAATCCTTTGATGTACTTATTCAAAATCGATAAAGATCATATTGTTTTCCACCGGGAATACGCTACTTATAAAAGCTGCCCGGGATTATTCTTTGATAAAGAATTACTTTTAAACCGGATATGAAAGGGCGATAGCCCACATGCCGCATTTGACTGAATTATCCGCCGAATGGCAGAATAAACTGAACCGGGACGTAGTCGGTCACATCCCGGTTGAGGTTATTTTGGATCCGGATGATTTGAATATTAATATCAGTTCATATATAGACGGATCCGGGAATATCCGTATTTCTAAAAGAAAATCTATTTTGCCCTATGGTTCCCTCGGACAATACACCGCGGGTGAAATCACTCTCCCACTGATTAGTGAGGGTGATATCTTTAATCACAATAATCCAGATAAAACTTTCTATCACACCACCAGCCGGTTATATGCGGTGAAGCTGGCAGCCAATAATTATATTGATATCCCCAAAGGAGATGGATCTAAATTCCGGGTCGGGCAGAAGGTGTATATCAACGAGAACACTTTCGGACATATTGTCGCCAGCATCGATGAAACTACCTACACCAACTATGACCGGATAATATTTGGTGCCCCGCCGATTGTAATGGCCTATCCAGCGGGCGCCTGGGTAGAATTGGCCTATCTTCCCGGCAGGAAATTGACCCTGAAAAATTATATGGCCGGAGTGAGCACCAAGATCAGCCAGTTTGTAGGATTTCTGCGCTCCTATCCCAAACTATCCAAAGACAAAACAGAAATGGTGATCCTGGATAATTTCCGGCTGCTACTGGAAGTGAACATTAAAGCTAATGATTACCGGATATTGACCGATTCGATCGGCAATTATAATGACACTACCGAACATATCCGGGCGAATGAAGAGGATCCAAGCGATGGGACTTTAAATCTGGCGCCCGCCACTTTCAATACGTCGAAGTGTAAAATTGGTAATTGGAAAATCAAATTCATCTCCTCGGTTGATTTCATCTGCACAGATCCGGACGGGATTGAATATACCGGGAAAAGCACTCAGCATTTTTATGCCGGGACCGTATTGGATTATCAGATTTCCATGCCGATCGGATGCTGGAGTGGCAGCTGGGATCTGGATGATGAGATTGACTTTCAGACTGTCCTGAGTCTGGGAATGCCAACCAACGCCTATAAAAGTATTCCGCAAATGATTTTCAGGCTTCTGGTGGAAGAATTCGGGGCAGATCTGAGTTCCTCAGAGATCGATTATGCTTCCTTTACCAGCCTGATATTAGATTATGATGAGATGAGGGGAGCAATCAGCTTCACCCAGCCCACAACGGTTCTGAAATGTCTTGAAATTTTGCAGCAGCATATTAACGCCACAGTGTTTTTGAATAATGATGGACTCTTTTCTATCGCCGTTTACCGTCCCAAACTTCATCCAGACGAAATCAATGTATTAAGCCCGGCGGCTGATATTCGGGAAGTGGATCAGGAAGACCTGGGACGGATCGATCGGATCTGGGCATATTATAATTTTAATCATGAGACTGGCCAATATGGCGGCCTTATCATGGTCCCGGAGGGGGCTGACGAAGCAGGAAACAAGTTGGAAATCAATTTCCCGGCATATCATGCCACAGATTATGGCCAGGCCAAAGCATCGGCTGAACGGATATATCTGATGTGGAGAAGGGGAGTAAAACCCTATGAGATTAAGGAAAAATTCAATCATGGGATTGCTTTTGATCTAAATGAAATCTATCAAATCAACAGTCTGCACCCAGAATTCGGGGATAAGATTGTTGAGATCTATGAATTACAAAAGGATGTTTTGAAAAAAGAAATCACCTTAAAAGCGTATGATATCGACTTTGTATTTGGTAACTATGGATTTAGCGATGTGCATTATTGCGATCGCGGTTACGTCTGCTGGTAGGCGCTTTCGATCTTTGATTAATTAGAGGGGAAGAACATGACATATAATCCACAATATAACAAACAGACCTGGAGCAGCGAGGAGCTGATCACCAGCACCAAACTGAACCAGATGGTGGATAATTCGGATCATAATTATAAATATAAGCCAGAGCTGGGACCGGATGCCCCAACAAGTAATCCGATAAAAATAGCCAGGGGAACAAAGAGAATTACCCTTCTTGCAAGTGATACCGGGCGAGTAGACACAGTGACTTTCTCAACAGAGGCCGCGGATGGAAATCCATCTTTTATCAATGCTCCTAAAATAATATGTAATATGGCAGATTGTCAGAGTGAATTACAGGCTGTTCTTATCCATACGGTTATGGCGGTGGATAAAACCAACACCACTTTTAGAATTATGGTAAATAGGAGCACCACCTCCGGGGCAGATTACTGGTTTGATATTGACTGGATAGCTATAGGAAATTAGAGTTTTAAATTATACAGAAGGAATCAGGGATGAAGCTTTCGCTTTTTATTACAACTTTCGTCTTTTTATTAATCAGTTCATTATTCGCTCAGACCAGCCGGTTTGAGAAGACATTCCGGACATCGGCGGATGTGCTACTCACCGGTGCCACAATCTATATTGTTAATCAAACCACCGGTGACAGTCTGCAGCTGACTGAACATGCTACCCGGAGCGGTACCTATTACCGGAACAGTGTGGCCTATGGTCACTATAAAATCTATGTGAATGGAGCTCTGCAGATCCAGAATTATTTCTTTGCAGCAGTCCGGGAGCGCAACGTCCTGGAGCAGATAGATCCCGATGGAAATAATATGATTGATACCCAGGGCTTAGAAGATAGCCTGGTGACCAAGGCCAAATTAAGCACGGCAGTGCATCAGTGGGTTGAGACGTCCGGAGGTGGAACTATTTATAACAATCCGGATGATATCACCATTATTGCCAATCCAGATTCAACTCTGTCAGTAAAACCGAGTGCAGCTACCAATGAAGTAATGATCACCAACGGATCTGGTGATATTGATTGGGTAAAACTAGATTCTACCCATTTGGGACCGGGTTCGGTACGTAATAATGAACTTGCTGCCAATGCCGTTACCACTGGGAAAATTCAGAATGGAGTAATACAGGCAGAAGACCTTGCAGATAATGCCGTTACCAGTGCAAAAATTTATGACGGGACGATTACCAGTAAAGACATCGCGGCAGATAGTGTTAAAAACTCAGACCTTCAGTATCCCGGTTTCGACATCTTCGCGTTGGGAGGTATCGAGATTCGAGATAATGGACAATGGTTCAGAAATGGAGATGATTGGGCAACTGAACTCGGGCACCAACTTGATTTCCAGGTATATGTTGATAGCAGCACTATTTCTTTTGATGCCGGAATGGAATTGAAAGTAAACCAGATCGACAGTTCAGAGATCACCAACCATTCCATCAGTATGGATGACCTGAGTTCGGCTTTGATCAGCAATCTGACCTATACGATCGAGGATTATCTTTATCTTCCTTATCCCAACGGATACGATGACTATCTTGAAAATGCCGCCCTGGACAGTTTTACAGTAACAGATACAATACAGATGAGTGGCGGAAGTAGATATGCCACCTACAGGCGGATCACGTCCACAAATGATGAATCTGGTAATCTACAGATATACCATATATATATCATGTGGGCTCCAAAAAGTTATTTCAGCAGCTGGATGTGGGGATCAGATCCGTCCAACTGCGTCACTCTTGAATATCGGACAAATAATGTGGCCGCCGAATACTTTGATATTACCATGGATTTTTTTACAATTTTGGGCAGCAATATCTATACAAAAAATAATAGCGAATCTGAAACTCCAAATACATGGACAACGATGAGCGCTACCTCCGCCAATTTATCAACGATTTCTACTTTCCCAATCATGATAGATATTGAGGTCAAGGTGAGTATCGGAGAAGGGGATGCCCAAACATCGGTTGATCTGGGATATTTGCTAGTTAAATATAAAGGTAAATAATGGCTCAGCAAAACTGTGTAAAGATTGAAATTATTGATTCAGACAGCGGATCTATTCTTAATATCTTGAATTTCAGCCAGGCGGAATGTCCGCAGATTCAGGATCAGGATAATGTAGAGACGGTGATCCAACGAAGTCAGACAGGAAAACCTACCCTCTTTATTAATAGCGATGAATGGCAAATCCTACAACTCAATATCCGGATGAAATTTTTAGAAACACTAACCAAGTTGACCCATATCTATAATGCAGCGAAATCGGGACATTATTTCCGGGTCTATCCTTATCTTCTGCTGGATAATAGTCTTTATTTCAGTTGTTTTATGTTACCGGCACAGTGGCCACGGGAAACTACGGCATTCGGTCGTCAGAAAGCCGGAGAGATTGTCCGGTTAGAGTTTTTAGAGAAAGACCATGATTATCCTATCATGGATGATGATGTAATTATAACATGATGGAGGATATATGTTTTTAGGGATACGATATGATCTCTGGCATGGGATCCTTGCAGCACTGCTTTTTCTGGCTGTGTTTTTCACCGGATTTTTCACCATTCTTCCGGTATTGACTCTGGTTATTGGTCCTGGATTTTCTATCCTGTTGATTAGCCTGTCCGGAATTTTCGTTGCTTTGCTCCTGCAGAGTCTGAATGAAGCCGTACAGGCCATCGATCCGGAGGTCGAAAAACAATATGGAAGCTGGCAAAATTTCCAGAAAAACAGTAAACGAGACTGGAAATACTTTTTAATGGGAATTATTACCGGGCAAATTTTATCCGGGATTTTCATGGTTATTTACATGTATTCACACTCTTAAACGAGGAGATTGAAATGAAATTGGCATTTATTTTTCTTTTAGTTCTATTGATAAGCCTGTCCTTTGGACAACATGTCTATGTGGCTGACATTACTCCGGTACAGCTCTTTAAAACCACCGCCTATCAGGATTCGGTTATTGCCCATCCGGACAGCGATTTTTATGCTCTATATTTGGTTGATGCTCATGCTGAAATTGAATCCAAAAAAATTGAGAAATCCCGCACCGGCGGGGAGGTGGATATCTTCGCCAGGCATATTGGTCTGGAAGATAGCGTTTTGGACATATACATAGACATCTGGAGGGAACTGGGATATCCGAATAAAGATGGCTGGGAGCGTCGCCATTTATTCCTTTTCAACACGGCGGAGGACACCGCTTATGCTACCTTAAAAGATTCCACCTGGTTTGGTAATCGGATGACTAATTATTATAAAATTATTGTTGTCAAAACCGACAAGGGCGAGATGTATGATATGATCGCCATAAAGGAATTCAAGCGATCCAAATAGCTGCTTTTAAGAGTTGTGAATTTATTGGAAATCAGGGATGATGAAAAAGCTTAAGCTTCTTTGTTTAATTATTTTCTGTCCTCTCCTCGTTTTTCCCCAGAGTTATAATGAAGGATATATTAATTATCTGGATTATCAGACATATATTGATGATCTGGCTGTTGTTACCCCAACCGACACCACTCCACCCGATACCTTTGATACTGCTCCACAACTTGCTTTTACTAAAACAGATTCGGTTACTTTTACAGTTAATCCTTCTGAAATAGAAGCGACTGATGTAGACTCTATTCTTTTTAAATTTTATGCCGGAGACTATTTTTTATATTTAAATCCAACCAATGCATCTGGTACGGCATCGTTTTCCTTACCGTGGGAAAGATTTGTTGCTGATTCAGATACAGTAATAGAACGATGGATGTTATATTATTATAAAAATAATGCTACTTATATTGAACTAACTTGTGGAGACACCTCTTTAACTCTTTATGCTGTAATTGGTCTAAAGGATGAAGTCGGAAATACGGCTTGGAATGATACAATAACAACTACCGCGGAATGTTATCAAGATAATCCTCCCACAATCGACACGCTTTGGGCGGATGATGATAGTTTATATTTTAAATTTAGTTCTGGTTTTACCTTTGAAAATCCAAATAGTATTTCAACTAGACGTTGTTATGTTTGTTTTTTTGGTAATGGAATAACAGAAACAGATACAACTCTTGAATTCAGTTGGGATGGGGGAATTTATTTTGGATCAACTGTTTTGGCGGATTATGATAATCCTCCTACATCTGCAAATATTTTCTCTTCAGCAGGAATAAAAATTGATAGTCTTGTTCCAATAGATTATGACCATTTTTCTATCTTGAGAAGTGCTATTAGTGCAGATGATGGAGACTCTCTATTTTTAGGTACTGTTTTGTGGTTACAAGGTACTACTGGAACATATAGAATGGGGTATAATTCTGAAGTAGATTTTTCTGCTGATACCATTATTTTCTTTTCAAGTGTGACTACATTATCAGCCGATATCAACGGAGTAGATTCAGTAGATGTAACAGCAAGAGGGTATTCTACATATACCGATTCCACTTTCGCCTTTGCCGATACTACGCAGAGAATACCGTCTAAGGCATTAATGGCGGGTGGTATTGCAGATACTTCGGTGGTCGATAGTTTGAATAGCTGGAAATTTTTACACGGATTAACAGATGGTGGATTTATTTATATTTATTTGGGGGGGCAAGATGCTGTTGGCAATTTAGTTTGGGATTCTACTTTTATATATATGGAAGATATTAATCCACCACTTGCGGGCACGTTGGACTATTTTAATTTTGTTCCTTCTTATAATGATACTTTTTCGGTTACGAAAAGTGCAACTGTTGATGCTGCTACTTTTTATATCCATTTTAAAAAGAGGGCTATTGATGGGTGGAGTTTATTATATACAGGAGCAAATGCAGATTTCGATTCCTCTTTTTCTTTAGTGGATAAACTAAGTTTTGTTGGTAGTGATACACAATTTATAAGATTGCTTTGGACTGATAACTTCGGGCAAAATTCTGATCCTGTTTATGATACTTTATTTCCAACTCCCTCTGCTCATATCTATTTAATGAAAGGGAATTATGATAGTACCCATGTTGTTTTAGATTCTCTTAAAATAGGAATTAGTGCTTCTAGTATAGCAAGTGCGGCAGATTGGGGGATGAAAGTTGATTTTGCAGATACTCTTACTACACTTACTTTAGATACGTTGAGTTTTGATATACCTGATACTCTTATTACTCAACATCCAGTTACTTCGTCACCCGATACCGTTTATGTCTGGACAATTATAAAATGGACTTCTAATTGGTCAAGTGATACTTCGGCAGTTGCTAAATATTATGAACATTTTATAGACACAACCCCACCGGACTCCGCCACTACATTTGCTTTAGTTGGTGATGCGCTTGGAAAAGATACACTTAGATTTACTTGCGATAATCTTCCACAAGATGCCACTAATTTCATCTATGCCTATAAAGACGCAAGCGCGATGTCTACCATCGCCGATTCAACCGGAAGTTGGGCTTGGGCTATTGCGGACTCGAATACATATAAAACATTTGGAAGATCAATAGATTGGGCGACAGATCATACGGTTTATGGTTATCTTTATGCTAAAGATGCAAGTAATAACTGGCAGTCCGTTGCCCAGGCAAACCATGATATTTGTACGGTAGACAGTAATGCGGTTATACCAGTTCTTCCGACCAACTTTGTAGTGTCCGCAGACATAGAAGATACCGGCGATTCGGCTCAGGTAGCTGCGACTAAATTCGGAACTGGTACTACAAGAGCAGATACGATTAGAATACAGTACAATGCAGCTCATACTAATTCTTATCCTACGGCACATGGAAACGGTACAAATCTCTGGGCAGGTGCTGATGAAGATTCTGCCCAAATCAATAATGATTGGAAAACCGGACTTTCGATAACCAGACCGGATTGTGTTTACTTTTCTATCTTTACTGGATTAGAGGGGATTTGGAATGAGATTGGCAAAGATGACACGGCAAATTATAAGAGTGCTGGTACTGAAGAATATTTAGATGTTGAAAATGCTACCGTAGTAGGTTCTAATTATTATTTACTGGTGAATGCAAGAGGTCAATCGTTTCAAGTGCCCAATGCAGGGACTATTACTGGAATAGGATTTTATTGCCTAAATGCTTTTGGGACTCATGATATTACTTGTCGAATTGGTACATCTTATAATTTAACATCTAGTTATAAGGCCGCAGATGCTGCCATTTCAGTTACTACCAGCGCCACATGGTATAAATTTGTTTTTTCTGATCCACTTACGGTCACTACAAGCACAACTTATTATTTGGGTTTTGTTGAAGCTACCTCTTCGAATGAAATAGGGACGGTATATAGTTCTGCTACTTATGCTAATGGTGGTATTTGCGGAGCTAATAGCGGTTGGAATATGCAAAGTCCAAATCCCGATATTGATATAGCTTTTAGGGTTTATGTTACAAGATAGGAGAATTTATGTATAAATTATTTTTATTATTTATTTTACTTCCAATTTTAATCTTTTCTCAAACTATTACTAATGCTTCGGGGACATTTACGAATGGTCAAACGATTACTTTAACCGGAACATCGTTTGGCACTAAATCTCCTGCTGCACCCCTTATATCCAGTTATGATAACGCCACTTCGGCTAATAATTGGTCAACGGGTTCGCTTGGTGGAAGCTGGACAAGTTCTGGTACGATTGGCCTAAATAACGGTTCGCCATTGAGGACAAATTTATATCAGTCATCTTACAAAATACGCTATGATGTTTCTGGTAGTTATAAATCCGTTAGATATTTACGTAATATAGCGGAAGATAAACTATACATTTCTTGTTATTGGTATAATGATTTTCCAACTTGGGGGATGGGTACTGGATCAGGTAATAATAGTAAGTTCATAAGAGTTTATCAGAATACTTCTGGGACTGGTGGTAATTGGGTTATTACTCTTAATTGTAATGACCTGGGAAATGTTGAGCATTATTCAAATGTGACGGAAGGAAGTACCATACCAGATGCTTGGACCATTGCATATAACGGAGGAAATGCTTTTAAATATAGTTCTTTAGTATATGACTGTAGAACAGCGACTTATTTACCTCCACTTCAACAGTGGAATCATGTAGAAGTTATGGCTGATTACCCTTCTTCTTTGGGTGAAGATGATGCCATAATGGTATATTTTTTAAATGGTAGAACTATCGCAAGAAGTACAGATTTATCTTTAAACGCAACTGGGCAGACAAATAATATTAGATGGGTCTTGTTCGGTCTGGTATCTGGAGTATACAGTCCCTCTAAATATGCTTACATAGACGAAATATATATTGATAATACCCCAGCAAGAATATTTATTTCATCAACATCCAATATTATTTCTTCCACTGATTATGGTTCAAACAATCATAGAGAAATTCAAGTTCCTTCTTCTTGGGCTACTGGATCAATTCAATTTACTTTGAATCAGGGCACTTTTGCAGATAATTCTACAAATTATGTTTATGTGGTAACGAATACCGGAGCAATAAGCAATGCTTATGAAATAACATTTGGAGCAAGTGGGGGGGGACCAGATGATGAAACTGCTCCAACTGCAATCGGCAATTTAACTGTTAATGGGTCTGGTTCAATGGATGTCACAATTACTTCTATAAGTGAGGATTGTGATTCTCTAATAGTATTTTATCCTGATTCTTCTACTTCATTAGATACCTTATTGACAACTGCCAATTTTGATACTACCGTGGGTGAAAGTTCGGGAGCATGGAAGTATTTATATTATTGGGCGATAGATGATTCAGCAAATGTAACAGCTAAAACCTTATTGGATTCGGCTTATATTATTTCGGCTGAACCACCTAAAACAATTTTAATTGATGTAACATTCATCAAAAAATAGGAGAAATAAATGAAGAATTTTTTATTCACATTATTCTTTTTAATGGCAACTACAATGTCATTATGCCAGGACTATGGCAATGTAATTGCTCGTATCCGCATGATTATTCCCAATAATCAAGTAGTGACTCAACTACGGATATTTATTGAGGAACGGGATTCGGACACTCAATTTCAGATGGCACCGGGATTTACTCTTGCACAATTAATTGCTCTTGGAGGAATTACAGTTAGTCAGCCGAGTGGCGGGAGAGATACGACAATAACCGATGTTCAGACGCTTGGAGATAATAAGTATTGGCGTATCGGGGTTGTAGGGTTTAACGATCAAGGTGTTCAATGCAGTAATATCCCCGTGACAGCAATAATTCGTAAACCATTGAGTTATGTACAGGCTATTATTTTATTGGATGTTTCATGGCCGGAAAATTAACGATATATATTAACTTGCGATTTCGATAATCCTTGATTGTTGATAGGATTTTTTAGCCATGATTCTTTAGTAAATGCTTATCCAGCTGGTCAATTAAGACTGAGAGATGTCTATCCTGTTATGCAGGACGGAAGATGGATCAAAGGATGGCTTAGAGCACGATCTAATTTTACTCCAATAGTTTATTCGGCTTATGGAGAAGGAAATGCTTATAAAACGGACAACCTAACTCCGCCCAATACTCCGAATATGGCCGGAAGCGCTTGGATTTAATAATCTCAAAATTATAATACTCTATTATCTAACCTTCAGAAATTCTTTAACTTCTATTTGTGCCTGGGAGCAGATGAATTTTAGGAGTGTTGGTCTAATATCTTGATTTCCATAGGAAAGCATTACAATCTGTCCCTTTGGTCCAATCCACTTTTGATGTTTAGATCCACCTTTATTTACAAATCTCAATTTCTTTAATTTTCTGCGGGCATCTTTTAAATCCAGAGTGGCCTTATGACTCATTTTAGGCTCCGCAGAGCGCTAAATTCTCCGATTCATAACTCCACGGTTTTGAAGGAATTTTTTTCGATTCTTCCTTCCCGATAATTAGTTTCATCATCTGATTATATTCTTCAATGAATTCTTTTGGGGCAGGGCGGGGGATATATTTCCCCAGCTGATCGGGATATTGTTTGCAGACAAATTCAATGTATTCACTGATCATCTCTGAACAGGTATCCATTGCTTCCTTAACGGTATTTCCCTGAGCAGCAATATTAAGATCAATACAAATGGCCACCCAGATATCCTCTTCCTGTTTAGCATAGCCGCGGAAAACAATCTTGTCCAGTGTTCCCATAAGGTCTCCAGTTTATGATCTAATATATGAAAATTATCGTCGGGGAATTTAAATTTATTAATTACTTTCTGAATTTAATTTTATTTCATCAATAATTTCATTGATGAATTTAATATTTTTATCTCCCACATCATCCAATATTTGCCATTCATTTACATTGTACATTTGAGCAATTGGTCTAATTATTAATTCTGTCTGGTTCTCATTAATTGATCTCATTATAAATTCAAATTTTGTACGTATTCTCGCTAAAATATTGTGTTTTTCTTTCCATTCAGTTGTTATAATACCAGATGGTTTATCCGCGTTTCCAATCAAATAATCCTTTGATTGTAAAGATTTTAGCGATTCAATAAAAACATTTTCTAAATTAGAGTTAATGATTATTGGAGAATTTACTTTTAATTGAGTTGTGGCACATCCCAAAATAAAAATTAAACAAAAAAATATTAACTTTTTCATGTTAAAATTACCTCTTTAAATCTTCTAATTTTATTTAGTAGAAAAATGATTATTTTATTTTTCTTATTTCGGTTGGAACTTCTATAAAATTTAAGAAGCCTTTTTTGATCCTCCCTTAACTCTTTCACATCCATACTACCGTTCCCTGGATTTGGCCATTTTCTCCAAGAATTCGATAAAAGCTATTCTCTCATCCTCCGGAAGCTGCTCGTAGAGTACTAAAAGTTCAATTTCGTCTTTCGTTAAAGTGTTGTAATTATAATCAGGTTCAGCTACTTTGTCAAGAGAATTTTTGAGAATCATTTCCAAGTCCTGAGTCTTTATCTGTTCGGTATCA
>Ga0299912_10000468_pt1 | contig 34667 bp, 27 predicted proteins | sample RVTome_2_FD_207667 | JGI IMG/M metagenome (GOLD analysis project Ga0299912, IMG submission 207667) | Soil microbial communities from uranium-contaminated site in the Upper Colorado River Basin, Wyoming, United States - RVT95D214 (version 2) ... | reverse complement strand
GTTACTAATTTAAGGGTTTTTGGCCTATGATTTGCATTATTAAATGATAGGAAATTAATTTATATGAACAAAAAAAAGAAAATCTATTTAATTTATATTTCAATAATGTCCCTTACATATTTATTTTTATTTCCACTCCCCCAACTGTTTGGCTACAATCCTTTGTCCCTTTTGATTGGGTACAAAAATAGAATTAGTTTTTCTGAACCTGCAATTATGTTGTTTCTTGGCTCAGGGCTGATTGGAGTGGCAGTATTTGCAAGGAAATGGTTAAGAAAGAAAACCAAAATTTTTTAGCTTAAATAGAGTAAAGCAAGAAAGAAAAGGGCCGGGGTTAATCTTTTGATCGCACCCGCCTTTATTATGTTCAAAGACTTAGCAAAGAGCTAATAACTTCGGGACCAATTTTTTTCTTACCCTATCAATAACCTCAGCTATCTCTTCAGCACTTTGCATGGAGCCCCACGGGCAACCCCCGTGGGGCTCCATGTTAGGGGCTCTCAAAAAAAAACCAAAGGCTTTTTGATTTTAGATTAAGATTTGGCACACAAAAAAAGCGCCTACCAGCCAATGGGCCAGGTAGGCGCTTAGCATTTTCTAAGATTTATAATTCTCACCTTTTTGATTTAATTCTTCGCCACATCTCTAAGGCTCTAATCCCCGCAAGTCCAGACCCAAGAAGTAGCAACGTGGCTGGTTCAGGGATCGTATGGTTAAAGTTATTATTTCGAGTAAGCAACGCTGTGATTCGGTGCATCTTTTCTCTAATATGCGTCCCCTGGGTCGGATCGGGTTGTTTTGCCATACGATCAAGAAGTTTCTGGTGAATTTGAAGCGTCATCACAAGGATCTCTTTGAGGCTCTGGGCAAGGAGCTATTGTAGAATTTGTATCGACCTTTGATAAGGGAAGGGGAAATGAAGAAAGCTAAACCAGGAAGGAAAAATAACGGGACTACTTCTCTCTCCCTTCCAAGGAACCACCCCTACTCATTCTGGTATCCTTTCTGTTCCCGCTAACAAGTCACCTACTCAATAAACCAATACGGATATGGGTCCCTTAATCCAGGAGAAACTTTACTTTGGTGAGAACAAAAAAGGCAGAGCCATTTCTGACCCTGCCTTTGCTCTTTGACAACTGAATAATGATGATTTACTTTTTGAACTTCTTCCTGAATCCCCAAAGACCAAGCAGACCAGATCCAAGAAGGAGCATGGTGGTGGGTTCGGGGACTTGGCCATTTGGAGGTGGTTCACCATTAGTGGTCGGCGTGCCATATATACCATAGAACCCAATGGACTCAAAATCGTCTGTGTCGAGCGTAAAAGCATACAGGCCTTGATCGGGAATGTTAAGACCGACCACATCAACATTTTTCCACAACGCGTCTATCGAATAAGTCCCTGGGCCGTCATAAGCTGTGCCGTCATGACCTCCTCCGGGAGCGTCGATAAAACCGAAACTTCCCATAGCGGGAATTGCCTGATCTGGTGGAATCCCCAGGCTTATCAAGACGTCTCTAGGTACTGACCTGATTTGGAAGTGGAAGTCTGTCCAAGCAACACCAGTGTTGTTCAGGTGTTGAAAGGCCTGATTAAAGAAATCACCATCTGTTACCGCGAAAAGTTGCTCTACATTTGTGTCGTATACAAGACTGAACCCTGGAGTAGTGAAACAGAGAATCACCACACATACGACAGAAAATAACAAACTTACATGTTTTTTCATGCCTATCCCCTCCTTATTGATTTATTTTTTAGGAAACCTAAGATATTTTTAGGAGACCTAAAATTGAATCCTTAACCTTTGGGTTTTCTTAAACGTCTGTAAAGTGCAGCACCCAGCAAGCCAGAACCAAGGAGAATCAAGGTAGTGGGCTCGGGAATTTGAGAGAATGTCTGATCAAAGTCACTTATAAAAGCACCACCATTTACCTCATCTAAACCTGTTAATGCTATGTCTTTATTGATGGTAATAAAGGCCACCGGGGGATCCCATTCAAAGTGGGCAGGATTTATAATTACACCCTTATTATCTTGGACCAGCTTGGTCCCAATAGTATTACCGGCTGCGTCAAATATCGTCTCACTTATATTGATGATTCCCTTTGTATTGTCTCCGACTCCAAACGAGATCAACTCAAGTCCATTGTCGTGGATTTTTGCAATACCTCCAACAACGGCCACATCATAGGTGAATCTGGTATCTTGATATTCGTTTCGCCCTACTGCAAACGATCCGGTTTGATAATCGATCCTGTACAATGAATCAGTGACTTCAGTAAAAAAGAGAGTCACATTGACTGGGTTCACCGGTAAAGCACCACCTGAAGCGATAGAACTGTAATTTCTCCAATTCTGAAAAATTTTGTCGCCGATCGTGACATTCTCTCCAGCTAACAATTTATCAAGGGTGACTGTGTACGCCTGAGTAGTTGGGGAGGACAAAAGTGATAACCCCAATGCTATGGCAATTACTCCTAAAAATAGCCAACTTTTTCGTACTTTCATTTCCATTACCTCCTTTTAAATTAGATTTCGTTATACTTTATCCAATATCCATGCCATCTTTATAAAAAACAAATTTTATCATCCCATAAAATTTTAACTATATAATATTATTAAATTATTTATCTTATTTTTTAACATGTTACTACCCTAAAATCCTCTTCCAATTTCCTGCATCACCATATGAAAGTGTAAAGAATTCCGACAATCTTCTGGAACAATAAGTGTTAAGTGTTGAGTGTTAAGAAAAATAGCTATAAAAAACAATAAGTTAGAAATATTCTTGATGAAAAAATTGAAAAATTTGAAATTGTAAGGTTTTCCGACGTTTTACAAAAAAACAGGGGATAGGGCGCAGGGTATAGGGTCAAGCGTGGGGAGAATAAGAATTACGGGTTTCGGGTTGCGAGTTATTGGGTTAGGGGGTTTTGTTGGGATATGGTGATAATTACAAATTCTTCTTGGCTGGGAAAGCCTCTATTAGTTCCTCATCCAGATCGATCACGGACGATATCAACTCGAAATCACGATCCAAATGGATAAGTCGGGCTTTCTTATAGGCTGCTGAGGCTATGAGAAGGTCCGTGGTAGAGACGATTTTACCTTTCCTGTCTAACATAAAACCCCACTTTGATGCCCTCTCAATAACAACATCATCTATGGGGATCTGTGGAAGTGATCTAAGGGATTCATTAAGGGATAGAAAGTCTTTTTCATCCTTCGAACCCCTCAGTATCTCAACAACGACAATTCCGCAGGAGACCGCTTCTTCCTTCTGAAGAATATTCCTGATTCTTTCCTTAACCTTTATAGATCCTTTTGGCCGAAGATACTCGATCCAGGCAGAGCTATCTATGAGGAACATCTTTTCTCCTTTGCTCAATCAATTCATCAAGCGTAAGGGAAAGTTCCATTTTCCCTTCAAGTTCAATCAGTTTCCTCGCCTTCCTCCTTCTGATAAACTCCTCAAGGGCCTTCTCTACAGCCTCTTTCTTTGTTTTCGCCCCGGATAATGATTTCACCTCGTCCAACAATTTCTCCTTAATAGCTAATGTCGTTCTCATAGATGCCTCCAAAATCATCTTCAACAGGCATTAAAACATATGCCTTTGAATATGTCAAGTGATAGCATCACATCTGATAGCATCACATCAGCATTCATAATGGAATGATGGAATAATGGAAGGGTGGAATGTTGGAATATTGGAATCAGCGTTTCGATAAGGTGGTGTTGCTGATTTTTTTCAATTCATCATCAAATGTAAAGAGCGGCATTTTGCTATTTATAGACCTTGCGCAAAGTATGCAATCGACGATGCTGAAATTGGTCTTCCCGAATAGCGTCAAGGAGTCGATCAAATCCTTCTTGTCCGGGTTGGCCACCCCTTTGTATAAGAATAATCCTTTCAACTTTTCCGCAATAATCTGCCTTTCCAAAGTTAATATATGGAAATTGCTCATCAAGAAAGTTTCTGCTAAGTGGGATGGCCCTTCTGCCGTCGAAGAGATCATTCACCAAAGGGAGAAGACCTGGTGAAAAGGTTTACTTTTATTCCACCATTCCACTTTTCCAATATTCCATTGGCTTAAGATTTATCTTTTCATCATTCCATTTTTCCAACATTCCATTCTTCCATAATTCCAATATTCCAATTTTTTCTATTTTTCTTTTTCAATTCCCAGCTTTTCCATCAGTTCATATAATGTTGGACGACTTAGCTCAAGCTCTTCTGCTGCTTTTGTAATGCTTCCCCTATTTCTTGCTAAGGCCCTCTGAATAAAATTCCGCTCCAGAGCCTCCCTGGCATCTTTTAGGCCCAGTTTTTCATATTTCCTATATACTACCGATACCAGTTCAAGGTCTTCTGGGGTTATTTTACGCCCTTCTGCCATTATCAAAGCCCGTTTGATCCGGTTTTCAAGTTCACGGATGTTTCCTGGCCAATTATATGTCTCAATTGCCCGGATGGCCTGTTTAGTGAATTCAGTAATTTTCTTCTTATTTTCATCTGCATACCTTTGCAAGAGCGCTTTAGCCAGAACCAAAACATCTTCTTCCCTTTCTCGAAGAGGCGGCAAATGAATTGTAACCACCCCGAGACGATAATAAAGATCTTCACGAAATTTTCCCTCTTCAATCGCTTGCATCAGATCCCTATTGGTAGCTGCCAGCACTCGCGCATCCACAAGAATCTCTTCCCTTCCTCCGATGCGTTCAATCTTCTGCTCTTGAAGGAACCTGAGAAGTTTCACTTGAAGTACCAGCGAGAGCTCTCCGATTTCATCCAGAAAAAGCGTTCCCCCCTGGGCTGCTTCAAAGCGACCTTTTCTCTGAATATGGGCGTCCGTAAAAGCCCCTTTCTCGTGTCCAAAAAGTTCGCTCTCCAACAGATTTTCTGGTATAGCCCCACAATTAATCACCACAAATGGGCCGTCTTTGCGGCCGCTCTGGCGGTGAATCGCCCTGGCTACCAATTCTTTACCGGTTCCACTTTCACCCACAATCAAAACCGACACATCAGTGGTCGCCACTTTGCGGATTGATGAAAACACTTCCTGCACCTGGGTACTCGCCCCGAGCATTCCCTCAAACCCTTCTTCTCTCAATCGCTGTTGTAACTCGCGGTGCTCAAGCTCAAGTTGAGAGAGATAGAATGCACGGTTCAGGACGACCTTCAGCTCATCGATTTGAATCGGTTTGCAGAAAAAGTCGTATGCTCCCTGCCCGATCGCCTTCAGGGCATTATCTTTTTCTCCCTGGCCTGTGATGATAATCACCTTGATCAGACCATCCTGCTCAAGCATCTCTGACAGGGCAAGGAAACCTTCTTCAGACCCTTCAGGATGGGGTGGTAAACCGAGGTCTAATGTCACAACAGCAGGCCTTTCACTTCTGAGAATTTCCAGGGCGTTCGGCCGGTCATGGGCTAAGAACACCTCGTAGTCCTGGACGAGAGCCCACTTCATCTGGGTGCGGAGTTCTTCGTCGTCTTCTACAATGAGGAGTTTGGGATTATCCATAAGTTATCCAGTGGCAAGTGTTGAGTTTTTTGCTATTGATAAATTAAGTTAAATAATGTGTTGGCTAATTCTGAATCAAGGTTTTTGAGTATCTTATATTGTTCAATAGAAATTCTTTTTTTCTTCGCTTTTAAATAGGCCTCCCCGAGGTTATAGTGGGCCTCGGCGAAATCGGGTTTGATTCGAATGGCCTGCTTGTATGCCTTGATGGCTTCTTTATGAAGGCCTAACTCACCATAGGAAAATCCAAGGTTGAGGAGAACCTCAGCATCGTCTGATTTAATCCGAAGGGCTCGTTTGAATGCTTCGATGGCTTCGTTATGATTACCTAATCTAATGTATGAAACTCCGAGGTTATAATAGAAACCAGAACCATCTGGTTCGTTTCGAATCGCTTGCTTGTATGCTTCAATCGCTTCATTGTTACGGGATAATCTTGCAAAAGCCAATCCGAGGTAAAAATGGGCCATGGCATTATTTGGACTTATTTTAATTCTCTTTTTCAAATAATTGATTAACTCCTCGTAGCGACCATTTAAAAGCAATCCAAGCCATCTTTCTTCGTCCCTGTTTACGAATTCAACAAGTTCATGAGGGATTGCTTGACTATGTGAAAGAAGACCTTTAACCCTGTCAACAGAGATGGCGAAGTTGAGATTTTGACCTTCTACGATTGAATAACCTACAGCAACTCCAATGACTTCCCCTTTCACATTAAGAACAGGGCTTCCGCTCGAACCTTTGGAAGTAGGGGCAGTATGCTGAATAATCTTTCCAGAATCAGGTATATCTCTAACACCCGAGACAATTCCGTCTGATACTGTTCCTTCATGCCCCAATGGACTTCCAATAACAACTATTGGTTGCCCAGTTTCAATCTCTGTATCTGAAAGGCTGAGGGTTGGGAAAGACCTTCCCTTAACTCCAAGAGTTAAGAGGACTAAATCTCCGCTGCCATCCACCGAAAGCACGCCCTCAATGGGTAAAAATTCCCCATTTGAAATTTTTGCCAATGCCCTTGCCTTCCCATCAATAACATGACGATTAGTGACCAATAATCCTTCTTCTTTGACGAAGAATCCTGTTCCACCTCCTCTCCATTTACCTTCTCTATTAAAAACATTGATAACCACTACAGAAGGAATAACTTTTTTTACCAGGGCCGATAAATCCTTTTGTGCGCATACAGGAGCAGGATAAATTGATAAGAAATAAATCAACACCCCAATAAAGCTAATTCTAAAGAGGTGAACAAACCTACCTAATAATCGAAATATCCTTCTGCCCTTTGGAGGGTCGCCCCTTAGTTTACTGAACACATTAACACTTGACACTATTTTCCTGCTAACGGCAGAAACACTCTAAATGTGGTCCCTTTCCCTTCTTCACTTTCTACTTCGATTCGGCCATGGTGAGCTTCAACGATCATCTTGCTGTGGAAGAGGCCGATACCCATCCCCTGCTTTTTTGTTGTTTTGAAGGGGTGGAAGAGTGAATTTTCTACAAATTCTTTTGACATCCCGCATCCGTTATCGCTAACCGAAAGTATGATCCACCTATCTTTTTGCTCCGTGGCTACTCGGATCTCGCCTCCATTCCCCACCGCTTCATTGGCATTTAAAATTAGATTGGTCAAAACTTTCTGTATCTGTTCAGAATCCATTAAAAATTTCGGCAAGGGGTTGAGATCTTGTCTGATTGAGACTTTACAACCATTCAGTGTGTTGAGTGTATTTGTCACCAATCCGTTCAAGTCTGTCTCGGCTGTTTGGAGAACAATTTTTTGCCTCAGAATGGATAGGCCGCTGCACATGTTATTAATTTTGGCCACGCTATCCGAAATCGCCCGTAATGCGTCGTTACGGAATTCCGGCTTATCAAAATGGACTGGTAAATTTTGCATGGTCAAGGAAAGTTTTGATGCCAGGTTCTTCAAGTCATGCACAAAAAAGGCCGACATGGTTTGAAATGCTTCTCTCTCTTTTGCTTGACTAAGGCGTTGAGACATTTTGATATTGAGGATAGTTCCAGCTGCTTGATCTGCAATCGTCTTTAGCAGTTCAAAGTCTTCAAAGGTGAAATCCTCTTTGGTCAATTTCTCGTTCAAGTCCATAACCCCCAAAAATTGGTTACCAGAAAGGAGTGAGACACAATAACGAATTTCAATATCACGAAAATAGTCGGGATTCGACTCTCTTAGCTCTTTGGCCCAATCCAACTCTGACTGTTGAAAGTCAATGAGCATTTCCTGACCTTTCATTGCCTTAATAAATCCCCCCACCGCTTTCCTATCTTTCACAAAATCTCTCGCCTCTACCTGAGAAAAGACCGTTGATCCACCCAATATAAGGTTCTCTTGGGCCTCATCGAGGAGCCATATGTTAACACAAGGGACTCCGAACGTCTCAGCAACCATCTTTGTTACGGCTGCGCAGACCTCGTTGATGCCAAGGAGAGAATCTGTCCGGTGCGTAAACGATGTCCATACGCTTCGATAGTCATACTTGGGTCTTCTTAAATGGAGATTAACAAACCTTTTGATCTGTTGGCGCAGTTTGTTTGATAACAATATAACCGTTAAGCCAAGGAACGAAATGAATAGGAATAAAGCTTTGATCAAAAAAGTCTGCGAGATATCAAGATAACTGGCCAACTTAGCCAGAATGCCAACTGCAACCAGATAAATCCCGATGATCAAGATCGTGACTGAGTTATATAGGAATGACTGCGAAAGATAGACATCGAAATTCAATAAGCGGGTGCGAATAAGTGACCAAACAATCAGCGCATTAGCTAAAATGAGTGCACCGACATTGACCTCCTCGAGGGCCATATTCAAAGATTGAAAGAGCAATATCTGGCTGCCTGTATAAATGCGCGCTGCAAAAATTCCTCCGAGGCCAAGGACCATAAATTTGATCTGCCAACGGATGCTCCCGACGGAGTTTCGAAGCGTCCTCTCCAGGTTCATCAGGATGATAACTGTGCCCAGCAAGAAGAGGAGATAAAAAAGATACCCGGACCAGCCAAGGCGAATCAACCACACCGAGCGGGAATCTAAAACAGGCATGCCCTTAAAGAGGGAACCACCAAACAAGGTTACTAGGGCGAGCGGAATCGCGAAAGCAGCAAGAACAGCCCATCGCCTTTTAGTCAGGGTCTCCTTATAGTTTGCCCGGGCAAAGCTCAGGCTAAATAGCAACCAGATGCTGGGAAGAAGGGCTGTGGCAACCAGCCTTAAGTGCTGCCATTTCATCACCTCTGTAGGGAAAAAGGCCTTGAAGCTTATGGCATTAAATACCTCTTCCACCGCCAGGACCATCATCCCGGCCCCGAATATCCTGTGCACAAAAGAACGCTTATCCTTGCAAAAAACAAATACAGCCAGGCATCCGCAAAAAACAGCCCCTACAAAATGTAAAATAATGTTAAACGTCATCGTCTTTGTGACTCCAAGTTTGCTACGGCTTTATCAATTTTTTATTCCGAGCGCACTTCCCCCACGTTCAACATTCACCACAATACTATCTGCGCTAATCAATCCTTCCGTATCTTCTGCCACCACCCGGATGGAGTGCAGGCCTGGCGCTAATAAGCAGGTACTCAACGTAACCACAAAAGGAGTTTTTGTTAGCCTTTGTATGAGGCCACCATCGACATAAATATAGACTGCAACAATTCCAGCATCTTTCTTTATACCTTTGGGATCTTTGGCATCCAAATGAATCGAAACATTACCGCTAACACTGGCATTGTCCGATGGTGACAGAATCTTCACTTTAGGTTTTCCATTTTCAATAATTAAGTGGATTCGACTTTGTTCTATAGGCAAACGACCATCTTTAGGAAAACAAAAAGCCACAGCCGATGCTGGACCGTCATTGAAAAGTATGGTATCAAGCTTCTGTCCCTCACCTCCCCAGAAATAAGGAGGGGAGTGGGCTATCCAGCTATAACGATCCTTTGCTCCTGGCTCCTGAAAATAAAATTCAACATAGCGTACTTTTTCCGGATGGTTTACGAGGGCCTGAATCGTAATTTTGCCGGAGACTACCTCTCCCTCTCGGAGTGAGACAATTTCTACTTTCAGGGGCTTAACCGAATTCTTCCTCTCGTCCGCAGAAATCGGGCTCAGGCAAAGATAGAGAGCAATAAAAGCAAGCAGTATCGTTAAAGTCAATGCTTTCATATTGCCTAAGTAATCTTTCATGACAAGTATGTCACCCCTCCCTACCACAGGTGGGCACGAACCATGAAAATGGTTCTTAGGTTAGGGTTAGGAGGCCCGTTTGGTTAAGCGTCAATTGGTTAGGGCTAAAGATTCAAAGACCAACGACATAACCTATTGACAAAACCGGCATCTTTACCTTAACCATTAAACCAAACACCCTATTTTATAAGTTCATATGCCAAAATTTTGAAATCTATGATTTAACATTTAATTGAATTTTGAACTTTGAAATTTGTCATTTCTTTCTATCTTTTACCCATGCAGTTTCGGTAAACATCAAGATCGATGTCAATGGCGACTCCATTGGGAGCTCGAGGACCAAGTGCCGGAATAATATTTTTACCGGGAAACACCTGAACGTAAATCTTTTGCAAGCCTTTCAACTTCGAGATATTCCAGTCCACTGAAACGTTTTTGATTTCAAGAGGTAGAAGTCTGTCAATAACCTGATCTGGTCCAATCTGGTTCCCTTTTTTGGGTTCTCCATTAAAAAATTTCACCACAATACCGGTGGCCTCACCATGGTCACTAAGATAGTAACCATAGCTTGGGGAGCTGCTGAAATTGCGGACCGTTGCGTTGATGCCGATGAGATCCGGATGATCTTGCCTTTTTTCAAACCTGATAAAGCTTTCTGAGGGAATTTGGACCTCCGGTGGATTGAGAACCTTGATGATCCTGAAAGAAGTGTTATTTGTTTTATCAGATTCCAGAATTGAATTCTGGGGATCTATATTGACGTAAATTTCTGCGCCAATGGTTCGTTCGTTCTTGCCTGGAGATCTCCTTGTGGCCTTCCATTTCACCTTGGCATAAGCTACTCCACCAGGATTAATGCTATCAATAGAATCCCTTCCAATTTCGATTCCTCCACGCTGCGGATCACCGAGGTAAAAAACAACGGGTACATTCCTTGCTATACCCTCTCCGATATTGGAGACCCGGGCTCTTAATATGACCTCCTCCCCTTCAAGAGGAAATTCCTTTGAGACCCTAATCGGCAGGTTTTCTTTCCAGCTATAGGTAACCCTAACTAAGCGGGGGGGATTGGCTTCATCGCGAAAGGTAATTGTGTTATCTCCTGCTTTCAAAGCAGGAAGGCTTTTCGGGTTATAGAAAAGATGGGCGGTGCTTTCCAATAGATAGCTCCCAACATTTGAAGGAGATGTTTCTGCCTGCATTCTTATCCTGATCAAATAGGAATACTTCCATAACACATTAGTAGTTACTTCCTGGGTCTGGTTTGTGGAGACATCAGCTTGAACAATACCCGTTTCGCGCGCACTCCAGAGCATGCGCCAATGCCCTCCGTTATCCGTTGAGATATCAATGCTAATAGAGTCCTTAGCATGTTTTCGCAAAAAAGTGCCTGAAATAGTGGCCGATGGGATAAAATATGGAACTTTTATCTGGTAAACGAGCTGGGCTTCCTCCTTTGGCTTCATAGGATGAAGGTAACCAGTAGTAGAATCCTGCCAATCAATATTCTTTGATGAAACCAGACCTGTGCGGCATTCGTCAGGTTTTGATAAATCACGATGGAATTTAAGTGTCCCATTGGCATATATGGCAGGCTCAGGCGCCGGCTGGCCACCGCCCTCTGCCCCGCGAGCAAGGCACCATTTTCCATTCTTCTGCCACGAAAGTTTCAAGGTGTCGCCTTTCGCCATAGTAAACTTTGAATAGGCCGGGGAACTTACATGGCCAGATGGATTCATGGACATATAGTAGTATTTTTTTTCTCCTTTTCGCGAGGATTGCCGACTGCGAGTCATGTCCCATAGTCCGGGGTCATCATTAAGAACCTCCAGGCTTGCAATAGTTTGGTTGTCTTTTTCCAGAAAAAAACATCGCCGATGGGCGTCCAAATAATGCCAGTCGAATCCATAGTAAACCTCTGTTGCTGCATGGTTACCAATATTGACATGACGCGCCTTAAGACCAGCAGTCCACCACAATGGCTCCAGTGCGGCAACAAAAGTTCCGCAGTAACCGTAGCCATAAATATTAAGGTGTTCGAGGCCATCAAAGCATGTACCCCAGGGGCCATGATAGCAATTGTCCATGACGAAACGCCAGAGTGCTTGTGCCTTCTGTTCTTCTGTCATCTCGGGAGAGACCACATCGTTGACAATAGCCTTGAAGCTGGAAAAATCAACATTTCCGCTTGAGCGAAGAGAGGGATTTGGGAGTGTTCCTTCCAGCACCTCAATCCGGATAAACTCATTTTCCGGAGGCGTCTCGCCGTTGACCAAAATCTTCCAGGAATGGGAAGATTCCTTGATCATCTCGGACTGGGTTTTAATGACTCCCTGCAAAGCAAGATCTGGAAGATGAAGCTCGGCAGCCTCAAAAAAATGATGTGGAAAAGCCAGAAGAATTATGATAACTACTTTTAGCAGGACGAATTTTTTCATAACATCTCTTCGCCTATTAACCTGACATGGAAAAAAGGGAAAGAATCATCTTGAGATTTATCCGGTTTATGGCAACCGTCCTTTTATCCGGTAGTCTCTTGTTTTGCTCCGGTTCAGATAACCCGACCAGAATAGAGATCGTTTCATATGTTGTCAGAGATAGAGTCATAACACTCAATCGGATTGAAATGAAATCTATGATCATTGTCGCTTTTAAAATATTACCGAATTTAGATAACTTAACAGATCTCACTGTGGTCGGTGAACTTTATTGCAATAACCAACTCATTGCTCAGGACCAGATTCCGAACCTTGATTCTCTGGGAAATAATCTCGGCTTTGACATCCCTTTATCAAAAGGGGACTTTAATTATGATAAGACATTTAGTATTCCTAATGGAAGATACTTAATCGTTATCAGTCTATTTGATCAACATCAACGTCTTCTCGCCCAGCGCAAGAAGGAGTTGAACAGAAATCAGATTGGCAGGCGCTTCTATGGTTTTGACAAGATCTACGAATCACCTCATTATCTCGATGTGGATAACATCCCAGGGGCTGCAAAAGCAGCCAATCGTAAGACAAACATCAATGAGATCAAAAATAAAGATTACATCCTCTTTCAGAAAAACTACTTAGAAAGGGTTTATCCCAATACTGAACCTGGTGCTTCTGAATACCTTGAGGTCATTTCCACAGAAATCTCAAGGAACGAATACAAACCTCTTACCTTTTCCATAAGAGCCTTAAAAAATCTTGGCAAAGTAAAAGTTGCCGTTAATCCACTTCAGGGTGTTCATGAAAGTTTGGGGGCCGATTCGATAAGAATTGGAGCGGTCGGTTACCTGACAGAAATCATAGGACCTGAAAACGATACCGATACGGTTTACTATCGTTGGGCTCCCAAGATCATTGAATCCAAGGAGGTAACGATTGCTCAGGGCTACACTCAAAGGTACTGGCTTACCTTGGGAGCTGGCCCGGCTGCCATTCCGGGGAATTACCATGGTATGATCACGATCAAACCACAATTTGGCCGCAAGACTGAAATCCCTATCCGGGTTAGGGTGCTTCCCTTGCAGCTTACCGATACAGATATTCAGTATGGGATGATGATGACCTATGCTTTCTACGAGTTAGATAATAATATATGGGCAGAGCAAGAAAAAGCCCTGATCAGGCAAAGAGGTTTTGAGATCTATAAGGACTTCAGAGAACACGGAATGACAATGATCTATCCGCATTCCTATTTTTATCTTAAATTCGACCCCAACGGTCAGCCAGTTCTTCAAAGCCTAAAAGCCAGCCTTGAGGCCTATAAAAGACTCGAATTCCCTGGCCCTTTTTGTTGGTATATGGGGCATCTTTTGCAGACCGCCAAGCCTTTTCATCCTGGCAGTATCGACAATTATGAGTCTGGGGTTGCAGAAACACGGCTGCGTAAGCTTCTCAATCTTTTTGAAGCGAGGGCAAAAGAACTGGGCATCCCCAAGGAAAAACTCCTCCTTCAACTCGTAGACGAGCCTGACGACCAGGATCGAATATCGGCCGGGAAAGAATTAAATAGCATAGCCCGACAGATGGGATTTAAAACTCTGATAACCAGAAAGTGGCCGGAGGTGGATGTTATCTGCACAGGCATACCAAGTAATGACAAAGAAGCACGGAAACTAAAACAAATGGGGAAGCAGTGGTGGATCTATTCCAATAGTGCTTTGATAAGTAAAAATTTGGGTTATACTCGTTATGTTTTTGGCTTTGGTGCATGGCGCTGGGGAGTAGATGGTGTCGTTCCCTGGACTTTTCAAATGAGCCAGGGATGTAACGGCAATCCATTTACTGTCCTCGATGGCCCTGAGGTCATGGTCGCTTATCCTGGTGTTAAAGGCCCTATCCCTACACCCACCTGGGAGGCGATTAGGGACGGGATTAATGACTATAAGTATATTTATCTCTTAAAAAGGTTGATCTCAGTTGCAAAAGGGAGAGGCAATGCCAAAGCTAATCTCATTGAACAGAAATTACAGCAATTTAAACAAGATCTCGGCCAAGCTCCGGGTGAAGAGGAGTGTGAATTCGGAGATTGGCCACCAGAGTCTTTTTCAAAAAGGCGAAAGCAGATTGTCGATTGGGCACTCGAATTGTATCAATCAAGTTAGAGGATAAAGGTTAGAGGTTGAAGGTTTAAGGCTTAAGGCTGAAAGCTACATTAAGGACTTCATAATAATAAGAAATTAGCTCTTTATAAGAAATTTACTACCTTCTTAAGTAAGTCAACCATAACCTCTATTTCTTCCTCAGTGTTATAAAGATAGAAAGAAGCCCTCGCACTGGGAGGTATTTTTAACCGATCGTGCAGAGGCTGTGCACAGTGAAACCCTGAACGGATCATAATATTTTCCCTCTGACATAGCACTTTCGCTAATGCGTGAGCCCCCAGGCTTTTGCTATTGAAGGAAATGGCAGATATTTTCATATCAGGGTCAGTGGGCCCATAAATCTCCAGATTCCGTATGGCCTTCATTTTTTCCAGAGCGAAGCCAATTAACTTTCGTTCATGTTGATAGATCTGCTCAATGCCGATATGCTCGATATAATCTATTGCGGCTCCCAATGCGATGGCCCCTTCTATGTTCGGGGTACCGGCTTCATAGGAGAGGGGAGGATCCTCAGGAACATAGCCCTGAAGATGAACCTCTTTGATCATGCTTCCGCCCAAAAGAAATGGGGTCATCTCTTCCATCAATTCCCTCCGGGCATACAGAACCCCTATTCCTGAGGGGGCAAGCATCTTATGTCCGCTGAAGGCCAAGAAATCGCATCCTAATTTTCTGACATCAACTTTTAGATGCGGGATAGATTGTGAAGCATCGATTAAGGTCAGGACTCCTTTCTTCTTGGCCACATCAATGACTGTTTCAATCGGATTGATCACTCCCAACACATTGGAGACATGACAGATCGTTAAGAGGAGAGTACTGTTATCTATTTTCCTGTTCAGGTCATCGATTTTTATAGTGCCGTTGTCATGGATATCAATATATTCCACCCCCCTCTTCGTCGACCAGGGGAGGAGATTGGAATGATGTTCCATCACCGTCGAGATGATCTTACCCGGACTTTTCAGACATTGACTCACCAAATTAATCGCTTCGGTTGCATTACGTACGAAGATGATCTCGCTCTCATTGGCGTTAATAAATCGTGCCACCTTGCTTCTTGCCTCTTCATAAAGCTCGGAGGCCTCTTCCGAAAGAACATGGATTCCACGATGAATGTTTGAGCAATGGTTGCCATAGTATTTGACAAGGGTATCTATCACCTGCTGAGGCTTCTGGGTCGTTGCAGCGTTGTCAAAATAAATGATTGGCTTTCCATTTATCAGGCGTTTCAGAAACGGAAAATCTGAGCGAATGCTGTTAACGTCCATTTTCTTTCCTTCGCTTTATGTAGAAAATAGAATTCTCTTTCCTCCATCCTTCATGTCGATTCTGTTATTCCCGTGCAAACGGGAATCCAGGTATAAGTACTAAAAAAGATATGGATTCCCGCTTTCGAATGACAAAGAGAGAAAGGATAACTTGAAAAAGCTTAGCATCAATCAATTTTCATTGTTCGAGAGTGACGAAGCCGTCATAGGAAATTAGTTTTTGATAATCTTGTTCAAATGCCAGAATAATTCTTTGACTTGACAAACCTGAATTTACCCCCTTCTTCAGGTTTGATGGATTTGACGATATATACATTTAAGGAACAGGATTCCTCAAAGAAGGATTGGAAATCCTTAATTAATGAAGGGGAGTTTATGTTTAAGCCATTCTTAGGCACCAATAAGAGATCAAACTTTAAGAGATCTTTCTGGATCAATTGGAAATTGTCAACAGCCGAATACTGGTAGAAAAAGTTGCAAATATCATCGCTCGAGAAGAGCTGTCCCTTCCTATTTGACAATGTATCTTGTATCCTCCCCATAACTTCAAGGCGAGGGGCGTTTCTCCCACAATCATGAGAACCTTCTCTCCACTTTCCCACATCGCCAATATCATATCTGATAAACGGCATGGCTCTATTCGAGAGATCAGTTACCAGTATTCTGCCAACTTCCCCTGTCTCAACCGGTTTGTTGTCTCTGCAGATTTCAAGGTAGTAAAGGTCCATAAAAAGGTGCATCCCATCGTGTTGAGGACATTCACAAGCGATCCAACCCATTTCGCTGCAACCATAGGAGTCAAAGAATTCACTCTGGAATCCTTCTTTAATCACATGAACCATTTCTGCTGTGGCAGACCCGCCTATGGGTTTTACTACCTTAACGGGCGGTGCCTGGAGTTGCTTTGTCATGATATATTTAGCGAAAGTATAAAGATAGGTTGGAAGGGCTATCAACACTTTTGGGTAGTATTGACGGATTTGGTTCAAATAATTATCCAAGTCTTCTTCAGCAATATTGGTCCCCTCAGAGCTAAAAGAAGGAAGCGTGAGCCTGCGATAGAATTTTTCACGTCTACTGTACATCTGTTGATATAGGTATTTCCTCAGGTTACCGAAATCCTTTGACAGTAACAAAGAGAACAATTTTTTGCTCAGTATGGATTCCACCGGGCCTTGGTCATTCATCCCGCAAATATTGGTACACATGTGTGGCGGGATCTGCATCCATCTTTCTCCCAAGTTATAGTTCCCTGCAAGCTTGGCATCTCTCAGTCCTGCAGCCCAATTCACATTCCTCTTGTGTTCATCATGAATCGCCATGACCCGCCTGGTAGTCCCCGCAGTAGCTACATATTGCCAGGTGCTCCTATTTTCCCCATCGGAAGTGATCCCATCAGGGAAATTTTCCATGATCTCGTCCTTAGTGGTTGGCGGAAGATGGAGTAGATCGGAGGGGTGTCTTATGTCATCGGGGACGATTCCCACTCTCTTGAACTTATCTCGATAAAGAGGGACTTTAGCATAGGCATGTTCAACGATTCCCTTAAGCTTTAGCCACTGAATTTTTCTTAGCTCGTCTAAAGATGAATGTTCAATTTGGATCATATTTTTATATTCCCGCCAAAGGGTAAACCCCGCGAAGCGGTCTAAAAGAGGCATCATCAATGATCGTATTGCAAGACTATACATAGTCACCTCTGGTCAGGAACAAAAATGGGCTAAATATCAAATGTCAAAGTTCAAACTACAAAGCTCAAAATTTAAAAATTCCACGCCCCCCTTTAGAAAAAGGGGGTTGGGGGGATTTGAAAACTATTCTCTATCTAATAGTTTCCGAATCGAGATACTCACTAAGAGACGGTGGAATTATCTCCGATGAATTATTTTTCATATAAAAATGATACCAGATATCGAAAGTTAAGAGAAATAAAATCCGGTTGGCTTTTGAGTTGCAAAAGTTATACCAGTAGATCTTTTCCCCTTGCATCTTCTCATAATTTTCAAAAAGGGTTTTCAGGTAATCAATTCTGAAATATTCTTCCATGACTGTTGATTTGAGCAGATGGCGATAAATTCTCTTTCTCAGTTCCGGATTTTTGAGAAATATCATGACAGGAACGAAACCTCCCTGTTTGGGTTTTGTCATTATTTCGGGAGGAAGTAAACCTTCCATTGCTTTTCGATGTAGGAATTTTGTTTTGATTTTTCCCGCTAAATGATCCAGAAGGTTACCAGATCTCTTTAATGGATAATCCAGAAAAACTAAAAAATCCGTAACCTCGGTATCCAGATAAGACTCCCGCAAAGTAAGGTCCAGCATGTCTGCCATACGGCCCGATTTTACCATGACATTTTCGTTGACATAATGCTTGAGATCCTGGTTAATTTGGGTCTCACAGTAAAAGTCAGCAAAGGAAAAGTGTTCAGTGTTGGAGTGTTGAGTGTTAAGTGTTGATTCCCGAGTTTCGAGTTTCGAGTTCCGAGTTCCGAAATAATCTGGAAAAATTCTGGGGATATATGCTAATGAGGGATTTTTATAAAGATGAAGAAGCTCGTTTTCATCATATCCATAGAAGTACCAGTTATTTAGGTCGATTGCTCTGTCCCAGAGCATACGGAACTTAAAGGCTAAATTGTCACGCTCATAAAAATAAGAGCCTCTCAATATCTTAGCAGTTTTTCTACCAAGACCGAGCAAGTTATACTTTTTTAGCAAGTAATGGAGCGCAGCCGGTCGTCCTCCTGCAAACCCCCCTGTGCCGAATAATTGGTCAGCCCCTTCCCCGCCGATGACCGCATCCACTTCTTCTCGGGCTGCCGCAAACCCCTGATAAGTCAAGAAAAGTCCGAATTCGAAGTAAGGCTCTTCAAGATGCCAGATTAATTTGGGAAGGTCTTCTATCTCCTCGCCGGTGATGGCAGTTTCGTAATGTTCAGTGTTGAAGTGTTTAGAAACAATCTGAGCATAGGGTCGCTCATCAAAAGCAGGATCTTCAAAGCCTACAGAAAACGTTTTGATCTTCTTCTCTGTGCATTGAGCCGCGAGGGCCACGTTAGCACTGGAATCGAGACCCCCGCTCAAAAGGATTCCCGTTGGCCTATCCTTACCCAACCTCCTTAAGATGGATTTTCTCAATAGATCTTTGTAAGTCGAGACTGCTTCTTGGAGATCGCTAACGGAACCGTCAGGGGAGCTGAATTCCCAATAAGAATTTACAGTTACCTTTCCATCTATGTAAGTGAGCATGTGGCCAGGGGGAAGTTTCTTGATCCCTTTAAAGATTGCCCAGGGCGACGGGATATAAGAATATTTTAGAAAAAGATTCAAGGCTTCTGTGTCAATTTCCCTCCGTATTCCTGGGCATGACAATAATGATTTGAGGTGGGTGGCAAAGTAAAATCTACCGCCAATAATTGTCCAGTAAACCTGATGGGCCATGCCGAACCGATCACTAAGAAGAATCAATGAAGAGTTTCTTTCATCCAGAATGGCCAAAGAGAAAAGCCCGTTTAACTTTCTTGCGAAATGGGGGCCATCGCGCTGATATAGGTGGAGTATTAAATCTAAATCTCCCCGGCAACAAGTATCTTTAGGTAAATAGTCTTTTAATAAATTTTGATAATTATGTATTTCGCCATGGATCATGCCGAAACCTTCAAGGTCTCCAGTTTGTGCAATCTCCTGCTGTTGGTGAGGTGCACCATCATTGGTTCGCTTCATTCCAAGGAGGTAGTGGTTGTCAAATACATAAGAGACTTTCCCTATATCATTTCCATCTCTTTGCAAGAAAGCACCCATTTTATTTATCAAATCATTCGGACCTTCAATGTCGCAATTAAAGTCAATTATTCCAAAAATTCCTTGGCTCATTAGAGAACTCCCCCCAAGAAAAGTAAATGCTTAAGCTGTAAAATCTTAACTTATCTATATATAGTGTCCTTCCTTCAGAGCATTACTTAACAAGAAAACGTTAATACAAGCCAATATATCCGGTACTTATGATTACATCGTCATACCAGATACGGTTAATTTTCTTGTTATCATGAATGTATAGCCCGATTCCGAACGAATTTATCTTCAAATCGTTAGTGAATCGCCATACCATATTCTCGAAATGACCAATTAACTCGCCATTGATCCAGAACGCCTGTTCACCATTATTAAGCCCTAGATCATTAGCTTTGAGCATTATTTCCATACAATACCATCTGCCTCTTTCTATCAGAATCTTTTTTTCGGCCTTAAATAGATTTCCGTAATATTTTCCGTGCCTATCACTTTTCATAGAGGGAAAGTAGGAGGCAAGTAATGGTTCTCCAGGTGGTGGATTTCTCCCCCAATCCCTCCAGATATCCAAGGTAGTCCGAAAAAAATCGTAACCATTTGGTCGTTTATCAGCCGTAGAGGCCCACTTTTCCTTTACAGCAACCAATTTATTCAAGTGCATCAGGTCGCCTTGATCGAAATCCAAGGCAAACCTACAATACCACCTAACATGAACTTTATCATAACCTGGCATAAAGAAAATTCTTCCGCCCCCTCCTGCCTCTTTTCCAGGTAAGGCAATGACTTCCATCGAGCGACTACCAAAATGTACATTTATGGGATCGTAGTTAATTTTGGTCGTGTCCGAATTTCCCGCAAGCCATCGATCTTGCAACTGTCCGCTTTCGAAGCTATCTATGAAAATTATCTGCCCCGGTAATCTTACAGGCTGTGAAAATGCGGCTTGATTCCCTAAAAACAAGAATAGGAGAGCTGAAGTAAAAAAGGCAAGTAGTATTTTAAAAGCTACTATTTTCTTGTCTTCATCTTTTCGCAAAAAAGCCTCCATTTTGTTTGCCAAATCATTGGGGCCATCAATATGACTACTAAAATTAACTAATCCAAAGATACCTTGACTCATATCTGATTCTATATTTTATATATGAAAGGTTTTTTCCTTTTTAAAGTTGGGATTAGGGTGCTATTGACAGAAAGATTTTAGGCTTACCAAACATAGGTTAATGAAATTGTTCTATGTTTGCTACCCAAGATGTGCTTCCAGAATTTCTGCAATGGGTTCACCATCGACATCCGGAAATTCAACGCCTAATAAACTGGTGAACGTAGGCGCAAAATCCATGATGGAAACAGTCTTTTCCAAACGTCTCGGTTTGATACCCGGTCCAAGTGCAATAAATATACCTTCTGGCCTATGATCCCCAGTTCGACAATAAGTATTCGCACCTTCAACTACTCCCATTTTCTCCGAAACCATTCGCAACCGACTACCTTTAACATCGCTAACACCTAAACTCCCTAATAATTTTTCATCATTCCATTCGAGCAAAAGATCGGGTAAATGATCAATATATTCCCCTTCATATAACTTGAAAGTCTCCTTTACATTCTTAACCATTGGTTTCCCCGTGTCACAATCAATAATGCCTAGTAAATCTTTGGTTACCTCAACGCAAAAATCATTCAGTTCCGTACCTGGTTTGATGAGGCCATTTGGCTCTCTTCCTGATAAATTAATTCGGATGCCACTGACCGGATTACCATTTAGAAGTGGAAAACATTTGCTATTCTTCAGATCAATATTGGTTATAGAAGGAGGGAGAAGGAGCAGGTCTCTTCTCCTCACCCAATGCATAATTAAATTGTGAAGAGAGAATAAAGCAGGCTTTAAAGGTGTCTTAATAGTTGTTGGGATTTTTTGCCAGCCTCGTCCAAGGAAATCATAAATATTTTTAATTGAACTTTGCGATTTCTTTGCTGTGATACCATTCGGCCATTTCTTTGCCAAATTTAACCGTTCTAAGATTTCTGAAAGGAGGAAATTCCCTCCAACATTATGCGCTATATCATGAGATGCAAGAAAAAATAGGATAGTATCACTGCTGACGTGTTCGATGATCTTTCCAATGGCGCTATCGATGGCTTTATATACTTCAAGAATAGGGTCCCCAGTATCATGTGCAACTTGAGGGTCATGGTTGGGATGCCTTGGATCATGGAGGTGCCAGCATTGGTGTCCAACACAGTGACTTTCAGAGAATACTTGTGCAAAGAAATTCCAGTCACCCCTTTCTAAGTAGTGAATGGTGAGTTCGGCTTTCCTTTGTACGCCATTTATGAGTTTATTTTTAAAAGAACAAAAATCATGTGGAGTCCTTTGATAAGAGTCGCACGATATTCTCAAAGGATGACGACCGAAACGAGCCAACACATCTCTTTTCAATTTCGGCGGCCATGTGCGAAATCCATAGACACCGTCGTGTGAACCCCATTCTACCATTTGAATCCCATTCAATCCTTCCGAGATTCTGGATAACGGGATGTCCAGGATAGCAATTCTCAGTCCGGCGGCACTCAGGTAATTCCAGAACGGCTCACGTCTTATAAAGTCCCCAGGATAGCGGCGATAGAACTCATAAGTTCCTGGATTGAGTTGTTTTAAACTGTGAAACCCGTGATGAGCAGGGTTCACACCAGTGTAGAATGATGGCCATGTGGCACCTTCATATAAACCTTCCAAGCTCACAGTTTCACCGACAAGGCCTTTTGTAAGCAATGAATGGATGTTAGGGAGGGTCCCATCATTGGCCCATTCCTGTATCAAATATTTATTCCCTGCATCCATTGCAAGAAATAGGACTTTAAATGGTGAAGGCATGCCTATTTTCTTTCTTTTTTAAATTCGATGATTTGTTTGAGACAACATCTCTATTGTAATTGATTATATTCATTGTCTAAAAGAATACATCCAGCTACATCTTTTACAAGCAGGAAAAGATTTGCGGCGTAAAATCACAGATCTAAAGTAACGTGCCCTTTTGCTATCCCAAATATTTTCAAAAGCATCATCACGAATGTTGCCAAGGATATAATCATCTATCCATTCATCTGGGCAAAATTTTACATCGCCATTTGGCTTTATTACTGCACGATAGAACGGTGCAAAACATCTATATTTGACCCGAGAACATTCCGAATAATAATCAAAAAGATCCTTGTGATTGAGATTTGGGAAAAATTTTATTTTCGCGTTTTTTTTCAACTGAAATATTTCATTGGATAGCACTAACGGGTTAATATCTTTTGATAATGGAGTAAGATGGCAGGCCGCACTTGGGGCTGAGCAGTTCAGAAATTTCTTTATTAGAGACTGATGGATCGATAATTCCTTAGGCGTTATATACCATAACTGGTGAATTCTGTAAATATCTACTCCATCTTGGGTTGCTTCTTTTATTGAATTTATAGTTTCTTGCAAATGGCCAATTATGAAAGGGGTTATTGTTATATTCACAGAAATAAGTGGTTTGTTGAATTTTTTCTCTTTTCCGAAGTTGGAAAGCTCTTTTATATTTGATGTAACTGTCCTGAAAACTCCCCTCCCTCTTATTCGATCGTGTAATTCTTCGTCACCGTCTAGTGAAAATATAATATGATCGACGCCTAAATTCACGACCTTCGTAATCTTATTTTTGTCTAACAAGGTCCCATTGGTGGTAAAGGATACAGGCAAATTGAGGGCTTTTATGTGTTCCAAAATTGCCAAAAAATCATTTCTCAAAAAAGGCTCTGATCCACCCAAATAAATTCTTGGCTTGTACCTCGCTAACTGCGTTATGAATCTGGTCACTTCGTCACATTTAAGTTCAGACCCTCCGTATCTGTCTCCAATTCCTCCTTCTCCATGGAACCAACACATTTTACATTTTAAGTTACATCGGTTGGTTAACTCGATGTCAATGACTTTTGGCCTGGGTAACCAAAAATATGACAGGAGAAAAGGAGAGAATTTTGCAGAACTCGGTAAAAACATTAACTTAAAGTAAACGTCGGAAACGTGGGTTTCGCTCTATATTAAGTAGAGATCGAAAAGGATGTTGAGCCTCACTTATTGGTTCTTATTCTTTGTAAAATAAAACCGATATAAGAAATCAAACTCAACTCGTAAACAAACCTTTTTCGCAAGAAATCCCGAAGTCCTTTGGGAAACAGGATCGGGTTTTTTAAAAAATAGATAATTGGATGATATAGCGTTCCCCAATATTTCTGATGCTTAAAATGATCTAAGGTCGACGCCTTCAATATTCCCTGATCGTATTTCCATCTACGAAAATATTTTTTTGAAATTCTATCTCTGGGAATGCGATGATAGACAACCGCGTTTGGGTAATATAAAACCTTTTCGCCTTCATTCAGCAATCTCCCAACAAAATCGGTCTCCTCCCCTGCGAATAGTCTCTCTGGAATTCTACCAAGTTTTATATTGAATACTCCGTATTTCTCAAAAACACCTGCTTTAACAGCGAAGTTTGCTCCCCAAATAATTGGAGACTCCAAGTAAAAGGGTTTGTCCCCGCGATCTAAAAGTGCCAAGATATAATGTAACTGCGGTATAAGCCATTCCGGTTTAGGTATTTCCCAGATAGGCAAAATCCTCCCACCAACACAAGAAACTCCGTGTTCATTAAATGCCTTTTGAATATTTAAAAGCCAGTATCTATCAACTATTACATCATCATCTGTGAATGCAATGATTTCACCTTTAGCCTGCTTAATTCCCTGATTACGTGCATAGGATAAGCCCGATTTTTTTTCAAAAATATATTCAATATTTATTTTACAATCCTTCTTAAATTCTTCGACAAAAAGTTTTGTTTTATCTTTTGAGTTATTGTCTACTAAAATTAATTCCCAAACAGAACCTTTTGGAACAGATATTTCCGTAAAACTTTTCAGTGTTCTTTCAAGGCTTTCACACCTATTATATGTGCAAACAACCACACTAATCTTCATGGCGAATCATGAGAAGAACTGAATATTCTCTGAGAAATATTGGCAGAGATCCTTTCCAAAGATAAAAAGACCATTCATCATTGGGGAGTGCGAATCCACGCCTTCCTGGCCGAGGGATAAATTTTGAAGAATCGGATCCTCATGCGATGCAAATTTCTTCCTCATGTAACATGTCGTAAGTCAATTTTGGGAAACTTCGAAGAGGAAAAATACTCTATGCTTTCCATCTCTTGTACTTCTCTAATAAGGAACGTAAACCACTGATGAATAGTATGATATGGGGCATGGGGTCCTTTAAAGAAATATCGGTCGCAACACTACGCCATCTAAGTAATTTCCCTACCGTCTGATATTTATTTTTTATTTGCCCTAAATGGCGCCATTCTGTTAACCAATGAAACTCAAGCCCCATCTCATAGTGAAAGCAAGGCTCCACTTTTTCACCCAAAGCTAACCGATATAGCATATGCGCAAAATTAACCCCGCTACGAATCGATATCTCATTCGTTCCAGCGAGCCTCGGGTTAAAATCGATGAGCTTCGCCTGGTCGTCTTTCTTGTCCGTTCGGAAATCCAAGTGGGCTATGCCGTGATAATTAATTTTTTTAAGGAATTCGATCCCTGTTCGCATCAGTGGACCATTGAGTATTGTTTTGCAAGCGACCGGCGGGCCATAGGGGAGCGGGGCGTTGCAAAGGCTCTTGTAAGCCGAACCCGCAATGGTTTGACCATGATAGCAGAGAAGGGTGAGCTCCAAATCCTCCCCATCGATGAGTTCTTGAACGATTGGGACTTCTCTGAATTTGCTAAGAACTTCTGACAACTCATCCGCCCTATTGACCCTTCGAATTCCAATCCCTGCGAAACTTTCTTTAGGTTTGAGTAGAACGGGATAGGGTAACTCTCTGCGAAGTTCTAAAACTTCCTCTCGAGACTTTGGCCGAAAGGTTTTAGGGATAGGAACGCCATGTCCTTCTGCATAGTGAGATAATTGTCCTTTATCGGTAACGTCTTTGAAGAGTTGTTCATGAGGGCATGGTACCACCATTGTGCCCTGTTCATATTCGTCGAAATGCGCATAGATGACCGACCATACTTTTGGAGATATCGGCAACAAAACGTCCGGCTTCCACACCCTTACCCGATCAATGATTGCTTCGTGGATAACCTCGTTTGGTGATGTTAACGGTGGATACGTAAAACGATGGGTCACATATTTAGAGAAACAGGAACTCCCAAAGGGACGGCTGCTCCCAACCATAAGGGGAATACTCAGGCGCCCCAAACTTCTCACCACACCCATAGCATTTCGTAATTCTCCATCGAGTATCATTAAGGAGGGTAAGGACATCAAGGATTACCTATCCTTTATCGTAACCATCAAATCCCATTGATCATGAGTTACACCGAGGGAAATGGGTCTTACCTAATCCCATTCCCACCCCTTTCAGTTAAGACACCCGCGCAAAGTGCCAGTTCTGATATTGCTCAGGATATCTCCTAATGTAGGATTCTAATAAGCTCACGTACTGAGCAACAATTCTTTCCAATCCACGCTCTCTATCAACATCCGATTGCGTCAGAAGGGGGGGCTCAATAATCAAAGTTGTTTTCCCATTCTCTTCCTGAATGCAAAACATTGGCAGAATTGGTGCGCCAGATGTTTTTGCTAAACTCACGATACCTGTTGATAAGATGTCGGTCCTACCCAAAAACCTTATGGGAATTAATTTCTGCCCAAACCTACCTCCGCCTGCAATGCATAAAATCCTATTCTGCTTCAATCGACCTAAAAGAATTCTCGTAAAAACAAGGGATTCTGAATTGGGCAAATAGATAATCTCTGAAACAAATTGATTTTCACATTTCTCGAAGAAGGGTTTGATTTTATGATTTCGCATCCAAGTTGCGTAACCCCCACCGGCTGTAAATCCTCCCAGCAAATGATTCTCCGCGTGGACTTGGTGTACTGCAAAACCGTTTTTGTGCAAGATTTGTTTCGCTAAGATTCTTCTTCCAAAGGTACTGCTCTCCCATACGATGACACCCTTCCCATTCTTCAATGCCATCTGCAAATGTTCTACACCATGAAGGTGGGTTTGCCGGAGTTCGACTTTCTTCAGAGAAGAAGGCAAAAACGAAAATGTATCGTACCAAAATTCAAAGAAAGAACGCTTTATGATTCTTTTCATCTGATCTTTACTAAACTTTTCGTCAAACACTTCGGAGAGATGCTTCTCGCTGAGTTGTCTTTTATCCTTTAAAACCCTATAGGTAGTAAAAACGATACACCTCACCATAAATGATTTTAGTTGAACCCAAGGGAACAAACGGACTGACTTGATCAGTGCAATGACGGTGAGAAAATAAAAATCCGTGATCGTCATGAATTTCATGCTCGGTGTATTAGGACTCCATCAACATCTTTCGAAGGACTTTACCTGTCGGACTTTTCGGCAGACTTTCTCTAAATTCTATTAAACTGGGAATCTTAAAGTCAGCAATCTTTCCCTGGCAGTATTTGATGATTTCTTCTTCTGTGGTAGGAATATTTAATACTATCACAGCTTTAACCTTCTCATCCCCGTATGACGTCGGTAAGCCAATCACTACCGCCTCATCAACCTTGGCATGACTCTCGAGCAATTCCTCTATCTCGTGGGGGTCGATTTTGTAGCCTCCTTTGTTGATGAAAAACTTTTTTCTCCCGATGAGGTATAAGAGCCCCTCTTGGTCCTTCTTTCCAAGATCTCCGGTAAAAAAGTAACCGTTTCGAAATACCTCTCGGTTCACTTCATCTAACCCTTCGTAACCTTTGATCGCTGCTGGACTCTTGATAGCAAATTCCCCCATTTCCCCTCCATTTGCAACCCGCCCATCTTCAGTAAAAACCTCTACTTCGACACCCCCGATGGGCGTTCCGACGGATTCTAATGACCCTTCAATGTCCGGATTTAAATTCACACTGATGGTCCCAGTTTCAGTCGAACCATAGAGTTGTCGGACGTAAATCCTGAATTTCTTGTAAAATTCTTCGTTGAGTTTTTTGGGCATGGGTGCGCTGGCTGAAACACAAAGTCGCAATGATGAAAAATCCGGCCGTTTGCGAAAATTCGTTTTGGCAATCATGCTAAACATAAACGGGACAGCAATGAATATCGTGATCTTTTGATTCTCAATGACCTCTGCAATAGCCTGACGCTCAAACTTAGCAAGTGGGTAAAGCGCCGCTCCAGCTCGAATACTCGCCATCATGCTGCGCATCAAACCGTTGACATGTGAAAATGGAGCTACTCCAAGGAATCGGTCTTTATTGCTCAATCGGAGTGTCTGAACCAGGCTATTCAGCTCAAAAAGTAAATTGGCATGAGTTCGGGCGACTCGCTTCGGTCTCCCTGTTGTACCGGATGAAAACTGATACATCACAGGGGCATCGGGGTCGATTTCCACTTTGAGATCGGGAAGTGATATGAGCGCTGTTTCGGGTGGCTCTGTCTGATCCTCCACAAAAATTAATTTACATGGAGATCTGCACATCAACAATACTTGATCACATAGTCGTGCAAAACTTTGTGACGTTATAACAAGCGAAACGCCGCACTCTTCAAGGAAATAAAGCAGTTCGGTCTGTTGATAATGGTCATTCAAAGGGACAACAATTACTCCAAGCGCCGCAATAGCAAAATAACCTATCACAAAGTCCAAACCATTTGGTAGGAGTAAAGCCACACGGTCGCCTTGGCGGATTCCTCTCCCGTATAGTTCTGCAGCCAGAGAGGAAATTCTCCTTTCAAGTGTTGCATAATCGATCGCTACTCCTTCATCGACAATTGCAGTTCGCCCAGCGTTTTGCCTGGCTACGGTTTTCAACATTTCCGGTATTGTATTCATGAGGGAACATCTCCTGATCAGCGGCCTTTCTTTTTTATCAATTTTTTTAAAACATATTCGGCCAAGGTTCCAAGATTCTTGAAAAGATCCACTGTCAAATCATCATCATCAATTTGAATATCAAACTCTTTCTCAATTCCAGTAACCAGTGACAAAGTTTCTACAGAATCGAGGCCGATACCCTTCCCTAAGAGAGGTGTACTTGAGTCACATGTCGCAAGAACACTGGATTTGATTTCTAATTCAGAGATCAGTATTTCTTTAATTTTTCCCTCAATTTCAAAGAACAACTTATCTTTCACATTGTAGATAGACACTTCTCCGCCTTAGGCAAACTTAACAGAAAGACTTCTTAAAACAGACATGACCCGTTTTTTAATCACTAACATGAGGAAGTTATGACGAATGTATTTCTTTGGGTAGGATATTGTTAAAAACGAAGGCAACAGCTCTAGCCGGGTCTAAGATACCTGCGAAGCAATAATTCTTCAATGCTCGTAAGTAATCCTTATTCTTCCAATCAAATTCTCCAAGGCGATAATACAAAACTGCGAGTCTTTTACGTTTTAAATTGGACCCGTAGGGATACCGCTTGCATGCCTCTTTAAGAATAATAATCCCATCTTCCCACATTTTCCTTTTTAAACTTGTTTGATCGCGGTGCTTCCTATAACCAGTTAAAACATCAGGTATGTAATGAAATTTTGAAACTTCACTCATCCGTACCCATATGTCATGGTCCACGATACATATATCAGTTTTGAATGACCCTATCTGCTCAAATATCTCTCGTTTCAACATAACACAAGAAGACGTTCTTATATAGCACTTGAGTAAGATTTTGCCAGGGATATTCTCTTCCCGAAAGTCACCCGGAAAAAGCTTATATAAAATATTATCACTTTTATCGATAACATATCCATTTGTATACACCAACCCAACATCCGAACACTTCTGAAATATTTTTGCCTGCTCTTTTACCTTATTGGGATACCATATATCATCGTGATCCAAAAAAGCAATTAAATCTGCTTTTGATTGGGTAATGCCTAAAATTACCGAAGCTGCTTCACCAAGGTTAGCATTATTTGGATGAGACAGTATCCTAATTTTAGGCAGATAACTTTCCAATATCTTTCTTGTCTCATCTGTAGAACCGTCATCGATCGCAATTATTTCCAAATTCTCATAATCCTGGTTTAAAACACTCTCTATAGTTTTCTGGATATATTTGGAAGAGTTATAACAAGGGATGATTACCGCTACCGAATATTTATGCATACCTTATGGTTCTATTAAAATAAACAATTCTTTTCTATGCATTTAGTAGTTTTATCGTAATAACGTATCAAAATAGGCTATATTTATTTCTAAGCCCTCTTCCAAAGATGTCCATGGAGACCATCCCAGCTTCTCCTTGGCCAGAGTGATATCCGACTTTCGCTGCCGTGGATCATCGGCAGGTAGAGGTTTGAAGATAATCTCTGAGCGTGAGGCGGCTAACTTAATAATTTTATCTCCCAGTTCAAGAATGGTTATTCCTTCCAGATTTCCCAGATTGATAGGTCCGGTTAAGTCATCCGGAGGATTCGTACCTTGAGTCGTTTTGTAAGCCCCAGCATGTTAATGGAACCATGGACGTTGACCTTAGTGGTTTGAACCGGATCGTTCTGATAATGAATCGGCGCTGCAGGGCAGGCGAGGTTGTAAATCCTGTCCACCTCGACATACAGAGGGAAAGTAATGTCATGCCGAAGAAGTTCAAAAAGGGGATTTTCTAGGAGATGAAGAATATTTGTTTTCGACCCAGTGTAAAAGTTATCGACGCAGACCACATCTTGTCCTTCTTTAAGGAGACAATCGCAGAGGTGAGAACCTAAAAAACCAGCCCCTCCCGTCATCAGAACATGAATTTGATTTGCTTCCTTCAATTCAACTCTCCCTTCGAAAAGGCAAATTAACATCCTCCAAATCTGTAGTCAAAAACTTCCTTGTTCTCTTCTGTTATCTCTGTTGACTCTAATCCGATCAATTTAGCATATCCTTGGCAAGATCCTCTATCTGAATCATAGCATCTGTCTTAGCTTTGTTAACAGCTTTCTCGATCTTACCCTTTAATGCAGTTATATTCTGCAAACCCAAATCAATAGCAGGACGTACCTTATCAATATCTTCTCTAAAATTTCCCTTTCTAACCTCCACCACTAACTCCGGGAACCCCAAATAATTTCCTATGACCTCTGAAAACTTTACACTGTATGATAAACTGATTGCCGGAACCCCTGTTTGCAAACTCGAAATCGCTCCGTGCATTCGTTGTGTGACTACAAAATAACTTGATCCTAAGATTGCCCTTGCTTGAAATGGCAACAAAATATCATTTATTGGTACAATTCGATCATTTCCTATTCTGGCAATCATTTCCTTCACCAATTCTCTATCATAAGTCCATCTCAAGACATGAGGTAACAATACCATTCGCATATTAAATGCTTCACATTTGGAGACAATATATTTTGTTACGGCTACTAACTCTTCAAGGTATACTCCGTAATTATCGCAATATCCTGACCAAAACCCAGATGGGACAAATGTAATATATTTCTGGGGCTCTATATCGTATTTCTCAATGTTAAATGCCTCGTTCTGACGAGGCAAATCGAGGAAAGCCAAATCAGAAGAAAGAAAAGAATTATGTTTCACTCCCAACACGTCGGTAACATGATTATAACTAATGAAACCTCTATGATATATTTTATCCATTCTGCCTAATACCCTTCCCGCAAGCGGTATTCTCCATGAATCCACAGGCCCGATTGACTGTCCCAAGAGGTATATTTTCTTATCAGCCTCTTTCAGGTAGTGCAATCTAAATAACATATCCAGCAATTTGGGAATACCGTAGTACTCTGAAATGTCATCTCCCCCAAGAATAATTATCGCATTGCAGTCATTCAATTGTTTGACTAAATTCTTATATCTAAACATTACCTTATCCACAAGAAATGATAGTTTATTAGATATTTTATTGATTTGTGACGGAAGGGTTTGAGGCCTTACTTCTATATTATCGACCCCAATAGCTTTTTTTAATCGAGTCTCGGTCTCCTCTACAAAATTAGAAAGAACAATAAAGGATACATTAGGAATGATTCTTGATAGATAATAAATTGTATTTTCACACAACATCATTGATCCATAATTTAAAGTATTAGGTGCATGCAATATGCCTATTTTAAGTTGATCCATTTCGGTATTAAACCCTTGAAATTACCGACCTGAGTTTGCCTGATTGGGGTCTTGGGATATTTTTTACAATTTCAATATTTAAAAATATGTTATCCCCTAAAATATTTTTAAATGCTTTATCAATTTGTTCAAATAACTTAATATCACTAAATTCCTCCGTTTTAACTACATAAACGACAAATTCCTCCACTTTTTTCTGAACAATCTGAAATTCTGCCACTCCCGGGATATCTTTCATAATTTGCCAAAAAACTGGAGGTGAAATGAATTTGTTTCCTCTTAGTTTTATAAAATCATCATACCTTCCTTCGATCCCTTTTATTAAATATCCACCTCTGCCACAAGGACATTCTTCATATGTTGGAATGGCATAATCTCCGATTTCATATCTAATGATTGGCATGGCGAAAGAGTGGAGATTTGTCACCACTACCCTTCCTTTCTCCCCAGCCTTCACTCTCTGACCATTCTCATCGATAAATTCCATCAGTGCTGTATCCATGTTCACATGATATCCTGAATGTTCATTGCATTCCCATGCCATACAACACGTCTCCCATGCTCCATAGACATCAAATATTTTATTATTGAATACGGAGTTTATGAAATATCGAGTTTCTGAATCAAGAACTTCGGCATTTGTAAAGATTAATCGTGGAGAGATTCCTTTAATTTCTTTTTCTTGTATAATTTTAGCTAAAATTCTTATTGCAGATGGATATGCCCACACAGCATCAGGTTTAACCTTTTTTAACGCCTGTATTTGCGCATCTAACGGCTCCAATATATTAAGCCTTTTACTTCTCCGAATTCCAAAATATTGATACCATTCCTTCCTATTTGCAGGCGCATATGGATTCCCAATAATTAATAGAGTATCCCGCAACATTCTAAATCCATTTTCATTACGGACACGCTCATAACTTCCTCTAATATAGAGGGCATCATCCTTTGTTAGAAAACCTGTTAAGGTATTTCCTGTAGAACCACTTGTTCTATATTCAATACAACCAGATAAATTGATGTTCCTTGCTATCATGTCTTTTTTGTTATTTTTGACTTGATACTTTGTTATTGTTGGGATCTTATATAAGTCATCGTAATTTTTAATGTCTTTAGGCCTTATCCTAGCGGAATCAAAAAGATTGCGGTAGAAAGGGACATTTCCATGGGCATGGTCAAGTAATGTTTTAAATTTTTCCCATTGTAAAATTTCCAAATCCGATGTTTTAAACCAAAGATTTTTTCTCAAATCACGGAATATCTTGTAAGGTTCAATATAATTCTTAATTTTATTAATCATTTTTGAATTATCTAAAAAACCCTAAAATTACTAAGGACAAAATCGGCAGCCATCAATCGGTTTTTCATCCACTTAAACGATTAAAGACCTACGGAGTGAATGACTTCATCACCTCAAATAGTGTTTGAATACCAAGGATTCCAAACACTAAATATTCCAATCGCAATCGTTCATACGTTCCCGGTGCCGAAGCTCTAAGCAACCTACGGGCTTCCCTTACTCCATGAGGGTCGAAGATTCCGGTCTGGCGAATCGAATTCTCGCTCAAAACCTCCTCCACGAAACTTGGCGAGCCATTGGAAAAGAACCATGACCAGATTGGTGTCTGAAAGGCGAATTTTCGTCGCTTAACAATCTCCTCCGGAATAAGACCTTTCGAAGCCTCGCGCAGGATATATTTCGTATTGAACCAGTGAAGTTTCAAGCTAACGGGAAGACGAGCAACATACTCAACGAGCTCATGGTCGAGGTATGGTACACGTGACTCAATCCCATGGGCCATTGAACAATGGTCATTGATGGAAAGGATCCAGTTCGGAAGGCGCGTTTGGCTTTCTAACCAGAGTGACGCGTTATGAGGGTGTGCCTCCTTCATCGGCCTTCTGTCCATTCCAATGAGTTCCTCTTCAGCGTCAGCGCTTGCTAATTCTTCTTGCACCGCAGGAGCGTAAATGCCTGGGAGTAGCGGATTTAGCATCTTCCAATGGTGGTACCAAGGAGGTAGGCAACCATACCGCTCCTGGATTGCCTTTGTTGACCTAAAATATGCTTGTAAGAAATCATCAAGGTTTTCAATCGGTTGCCCTCTTCGCCTCCACAGGGCACGAAGGAAGGCATTTATCCCAGGCATCCGTTTGAAAGGTAACAAAACCCGGGAGAGTTTATTTTCAACGAAAACATTATAACTCCCAAAAAGTTCATCCGATCCTTCACCACTAAGAACAACTTTCACTCCTCTTTCTCGGACAAACCTTGAGAGGTGGAAATACGGGATTGATATCAGGTGGCGGAAAGGTATCTCAAGGTGCCATAGAACTCGCGGATAAGTTGCGGCAAACGATGCCGTTGCCTGCATACAATGATTTTTGACTCCAAGGAACTTTGCTGCTGCCTTGAAAATAGAAGATTCATCGTATCTCTGATCGTCAAAGCCGACCGAGAATGTTTCCACGGCTGAATGGCCCAAGTTTTTCATCAATGCGACGATCATCGTCGAGTCAATACCGCCTGAAAGGTAAGCACCAACTGGCCCATCGGACATGAGCTGGCGTTTTACCGATGCTCTTAGAAGTGACAGGAACTCCTCAGTATAGTCCGATGTAGGCCGACTATGCTTAGGCTCCTCAAAACGAAGCGTCCAATAGCGATGAGTTGATACCTTGCCGTGTTCAATTACAACTTCCTCGGCCGGTAAAACCTTATAAACTCCTTTAAACATTGAGCGAGGCTGGAGGGGATATGTGAAGGAGAAAAAATTGTCAACGCTGCGAACATCCAGCGACGGTTTCACGAGACCCGATGCAAACAAGGCTTTCGCTTCAGACCCGAAAAGAAGACCACCTTCCACCCTCGCATAGTAAAGCGGTTTAACGCCCATGCGATCTCGTGCGAGGAGAAGTCGTTGGCGTGGCGCGTCCCAGATAGCAAATGCGAAAATACCGTTCAAAAACTGAACGCAAGAATCCCCATATTCCTCATAAAGATGTAGGATAATTTCTGTATCGCAACGCGTCTTGAAGCGATGCCCCAGGGTCTCCAGATATCCACGACGATCCATGTGGTTATATATCTCACCATTGTAAGAGATCCAAATTGTCCCG
>Ga0299912_10000467_pt1 | contig 34774 bp, 25 predicted proteins | sample RVTome_2_FD_207667 | JGI IMG/M metagenome (GOLD analysis project Ga0299912, IMG submission 207667) | Soil microbial communities from uranium-contaminated site in the Upper Colorado River Basin, Wyoming, United States - RVT95D214 (version 2) ... | reverse complement strand
ACAACTTCAGGGCACCCGACAACACAAAAAATATTCAAAAAAATTTTACCGCCTCACAAACTTGAGCTTCAGAGCGAGGAAACATATCAACCTAAAGTATATATTTGCCAAAGCAATCCCAAGCAACTATAATTTATAATAATTAGCATGTTTTGGCGTTTAAATAAACAAAGGAGGATAATATGCCGCTGGTAAAACTCGATGAACTGCCGGAACTGGAAATTTCCAAAGGTATTCTCATGCGGGCCGTTACGACTCAAACTGTGACTGTCGGTCATGTCAGAATCGTTGCCGGTTCGCCTCTTCCCGAACACGCTCATTATCATGAACAAGTGGTCAATGTAATCGAGGGCGAACTGGAACTTAGCGCCAATGGTCAGACTTATCGGCTGGTGCCGGGCAAGGTGCTGGTAATCCCGCCAAATGTCGTGCATTCAGGCCGCGCCATTACCGATTGCCGGGTTATCGATGTATTTCATCCCGTGCGCGAGGATTTCCGCGGAACAAGCTTTGGCGGCTATCCGCAACGAGGCAAGAGCTAAAACTTTACGTCGGGAGTGCGAGCGTTTTAGCTTTCATCATGTTACTTTTTGCTAAACCGTTTATCTGTCAGTTTTACTCTAAATAGAAATAAGAGGTATTCATCGATCTGGCCCAGATATAGCTTCGCGAATCATAGCCTGAAGCATTGATGGCAGACGAGTTCTGGAAAACAAGCACTAATCCATAGTAGCCGGGTTCAGAACCGAGCGGTTCCAAATCGGTCGGGCTGAAAGTATAACTGCCATCATTGGGCGTTTCAATATAGATACCGGTAGAATCATCCTCCACCATCATCACAAAGAGCACATTGCCCGCGCAATAATCCGCCCATAATACTTCGAAGCCATCAAGAGATAGAGTATCGCCAAAATCGATATTAGTAACATAAGGCGAACAATCTGGAAAATTGATCGTATCGACTAAACTGGGGACTGTACTATTGCCAATTATATTGAATACAAATACCTCGCCCGGGTCGATAAATGGCTGGTAATATTGATCCGCATATACGAAAGAAGCGGTAGATGAATTCCATTCCAAAACATATTCATTACATTTCACCGTATCGGCTTGCAAGGGCGTGATCGTACTGCAGGGAGCGAACGCGCTGTCGAACCTGGCGACAATCTGATCGATAAATATCGGTTCTCCTTCGGCGTTCATAACCTGGCGGCCAACGACCAGCGCCGCGAATATGCCCTCGCCTCCCAATGGTTCTTCTTCGGTATCGAAAAATAGCGACACCCCCGCGGAATCGCCATCGGGATCAAAGGCCTTAACAGCCCAGTAATATCTGGTGTCATATTCGAGCGTTCCTGGGTCGTAAGTGCATCCGCTTTGATTATCACTGGCCAAAGCCGGCTCGGCAGCAGTTCCGAAATAAACATCGTAGGTCAATTCATCACCGTCCGGATCGGTACAAGCCCAGGAGAGTATAGCATCTATTGATATATCAGTAGCCTGCGCACCGGGCGATAACTCGGTTAGAAAATTAGGCGGATCGTTGGTTTCTTCCTCGGAAGGCGAGGATGAGCAACTCAGCGTCAAAAACAAAAGTATCAAAGCAAGTACAGCCAGGCTAATTGCGTATTGCGGAAATTTCATATTAGCTCCTTTCGATTGATAGTTTCCAAAATTCTAATCATTTCACTACCGAATCGAAGCATAATCCCGGTTGTCTAGTCAAAGCTTCTTGTTACCATTGAAACGGTAAGTAATTGATTATTTCCTGATCGATAATAGCAATAAGGGTTTTATAAGTCAACTGTAATCTAATGAGGAGTTTCCCCGAAAATTTCGGTAAGTTGGTTGAGCTTATTCAGACTATTCCCAATTAAGTTGTGTCGGGTCGTAGGGCGAAGCCCGTGACCCGACACTGATTTACCTTCTTATGCCGCGGGTCACGCCCTACGGGCTACGACCCTGCGGAACTGGTTGTAAGGACGAAAATAACGGCGGAGATTCCCCGTTTTTTAAAAATCATGTTTTCCAGATTCTAAAAAAGTTAAACCTATGAGTTTATTAATGTTCTACGAAATCGTGCAAAAATTTCGGGGAAAGTCCTGTAATCTAATTTAAGGCGTCGAGACAGGGGAAGTTTTGCATTTAACTGGTTTGCTTAAAATCCACCGTTATCAAATCAGCTTCTTATCATATAGCCTATACCGCTTGTACGGCTTCGCGCCCATAAGTTCGGCGGCGCGGGTCATCAGCACATTGTCTTCCAGCACCCACGACATCTCTACCCAATGATAACCCTTGGCCGTGCCTATGTTATAGGTATCCACATAAAAAACCGCATCGATACCGCTTTTCAGATATTCCGGCACTATCCCTAAAGCCAAAATCCGGATACCGTTGATGCTGTTTCTGATCTTTGTATGCCAAAGGAATTTGAATACGCCGAAAGGAAAAAGCTTCCCTTGCATTTTGCGAAATACCATGTTTAAATCGGGCATAGCCAGCGAAAAGCCGGCCGGCCGGCCATTGACGAAAGCGAACAGTACGACTTCCGGATCGATAATTTTCTTAAAATCGGCGGCGGTGTGCATGATCTCTTCCTCGGTCATCGGTACGAAACCCCAATTTTGGCTCCAGGCTTTGTTATAAATCTCGCGGACTATCTGCAATTCCCGGTCGAAATTAGCCATGTCGATTTTCCGAACCTCGATGCTGTGTTTCTTGCGAATCAGATCAGCAACCCTGATAAATTTTTCGGGGAATCCTTTACTGTCGTCCAAGTAGTAAGCCAGAAGGTCTTTCGCTTTGGCAAAGCCGTGATTTTCCGCCAGCTTGAGATAATATGGCGGATTGTAGGGCATCTGGAATACCGGAAAGCTATCGTAATTATCCACCTGCCAGCCCCAGTCATCGTTGGAGGAGTAGTTGGCAGGGCCGCGAAGTGTATCCAGACCGGCCACTTTGACATAATCGGCGGCGATATCGAAAAGCTCGCCCGCCAAACCCTGGTCATCCGGGCATTCGAAAAAGCCGAAAAACCCGGTTTTTTCGTGATTGAATTTGTTATGGCGATTGTTAATTATGCCGGCAATCCGGGCCACCGGCCGGCCATCGCACCGGACGATAAAGAATTTGGCCTCGGAATGAAGAAAGAACGGATTTTTGGTTTTATCAAAAAATTTCCGGCTTTCCGAAATAAGCATTGGCACCCAATAAGGATTGTCTTTATAAACAGCAAAAGGAATCTTGATAAAATCGTTAATATCGGTTTTGGAGACAGCTTCGGTTATTGTGTATTTAGGCATAATATTCAGGTAATTTGAATTGCTTCTATTTTGCTAAACTAAAAGTCCGGTCTCAAGTTGCTAAATAATCCCGAATTTTTTCCCTGTTCGATGAAATATATCTAGTACTTTATCCAACTGATCATCGGTATGGGTGGCGGTATAGCTGGTCCGGATAAGCGATTGATTGGCGGCTACCGCCGGTGGAATCACGGGATTGGCGAATAAACCCTCATCGGTGAGCATTCTCCAGAACTTGAATGTTTGTTCTTGATCGCGGATATATATCGGGATAATTGGAGTTTCGCTGGTGCCGAGATCAAAGCCCATAGTGGTGAATTCTTTGTGCATGCGGCGGCTTATTTCCCAGAGACGGGTTCGTCTTTCCGGTTCCTCCTTTATTATCTCGAGCGTTGCCAGTACCGCGGCCACCGCGGCAGGAGGAGGGGAAGCCGAGAAAATCAGCGGTCGCGACAAATGCTTGACATAATGGATAATTTCCTCGCTGCCGGCGATATACCCGCCAATCGAGGCAAATGACTTGGAAAACGTGCCCATAACGATATCGACTTTATCCTGAAGGTGAAAATGCTCGGCGGTGCCCCGGCCGTTATCACCGAGAATGCCAACCGAGTGAGCATCATCAACCATCACTCCGGCCTGATATTTATCGGCGATCTCAACCAGGCGCGGTAGATTGACTATATCCCCCTCCATGGAGAAGACTCCATCCGTAACTATCAGCTTGCCGGCTTCTCTGGGAATCTTTGAGATAACTCTTTCCAGGTCGTCCATGTCATTGTGACGGTATTTGATTGTCTGACCAAACGACAAGCGACAGCCATCAACAATTGAGGCATGAACGGAGCGGTCCGTAAACATGTAATCGGATTTCCCGACGAGAGTAGAAATGGTGCCGAGGTTGGTCATCAGGCCGGTGGAAAACACCAGCGCTAACTCGGTTTGCATGAATTCCGCCAGCTTTTCCTCGAGTTCAACATGAATATCAAGAGTGCCGTTTAATAATCTCGATCCCGTGCATCCTGAACCATATTTATCCACCGCCTTATGAATCCGTTCGAGCACCTTGGGATGATTGGTCAACCCCAGGTAATTATTAGACCCAATCATGATGGTTTTTTTGCCCTCAATGATAACTTCATTATCTGGCGCCGATGAAATCTCGCGAAAATAAGGGTAATAACCTGCCCGCTGCGCTTCCTTGGCGGCAGTGAAATTATGGCACTTATTAAACAAACTCATGAGCTACTCCGGAAATCGGTTGAACTTAATTGAACTCCCTCCAAAACCACTTAAAATATGAAGTGAAAATATTGCTATCTTTTGCAAAATTGTCAAGATGTTATTGTCCGTGCTGGAAGCTATTGATTCTTATAGGGATCACAAGTGCCAATTTCCGCAAGCCGGCGGCTTACCATGGAAAATTATATTTGCGGCAATCTTTTTGATTTTTCTTCCGATAAATATAAGATCTTGACAGATTTAGAGTCAGATCTTATAAAAAAAGATTGGAGAATATAGATGAAGCTTGATGAGTCAATATTTAAAGCATATGATATTCGGGGTATCTACCCAAATCAGATTAACTCACAGTTGTACAAGGCTATCGGGACCGCGATAGGCAACGTGCTGGGAGCCAAAACCGGAGTTGTTGGACGAGATATGCGTAATTCCTCGCCGGAGCTGGCGGGATCATTGATTGATGGTCTTAGAGAAGCGGGAGTGGCTGTTACCGATATTGGTTTGGTATCCACCGATTCAATGTATTTCGCGGTCGGCAAATACAATTTTGACTGCGGCGCGATTGTGACCGCCTCGCATAATCCGCCGGAATACAACGGATTAAAGACGTGCAAAACCAATGCCGAACCGCTATCATCAGAAAAAGAGCTGGCCGCGATAAAAGACCTGGTTAAAAATGACCAATTCAAAGCGGCAAAAAAAACAGGTTCGCTTGCGCGGAAGGATATTATTGAAGATTTTATCGATCACACGCTATCTTTTATCGATATTTCAGCGCTCAAACCATTTAAGATAGTAGTTGATGCCGGTAACGGTATGGGCGGAATTATCGTACCCCGGCTTTTTAAGAAGCTACCTTGCCGGTTAATCCCAATGTATTTTGAACTGGATGGCAACTTCCCTAATCATCCGGCTAATCCTATCGAACCGGAAAACATCGCCGATCTGCGCCGGCGGATTATCGAGGAAAAAGCGGATTTCGGGGTTGCTTTTGATGGCGATGCCGACCGGATGTTTTTAATCGATGAGAACGCTAAACCACTTGGCGGCGATATGGTAACTGCTTTAGTCGCCAGATCAATGCTGGTGAAGAACCCGGGCGCCAAAATTATTTATAATCTTATTTGTTCCAAGGCGGTTGCGGAAACTATAACCCGAGCGGGCGGAACTCCGATCCGTACCCGTGTAGGACATGCTTTTATAAAGTCCCTAATGAAAGAGCACAACGCTGTTTTCGGCGGAGAGCATTCCGGTCATTTCTATTTTCGCGATAACTGGTATGCCGATTCGGGGCTGATAGCTTTTATTATTTGTCTGGAACTTCTTAGCCAAAGCGATACCAGGCTTTCGGAACTGGTCGCCTCTTTAGATACTTTCTATCGCAGCGGCGAAATTAATTCCAGAGTCGAAAATATCCCGGCCAAGCTCGATGAATTAATCGACGCTTTTCCACAAGCTCAAATAGATAGGTTGGACGGCGTTACTATAGATTCAGGCGATTACTGGTTTAACGTACGACCGTCCAACACGGAGCCGCTTCTCAGGCTCAACCTGGAAGCTAATTCTAAGACATTATTGGAGCAGGCAACGAAAAATGTGCTGGGTATAATCAGGGGGTAGTATTGACGCAGGCTAATAAATCCATAACCGTGCTTGTCGTTGACGATGAGAAAATGATCCGGGATCTTCTGGGCGATACTCTTGGCGCTATTGGCTACACCACTAAAACCGCCGCGGATTTCAGTAGCGCTCAGGAGGTGCTTAGCAGCGGTAAAATAGATGTAGTCATCACCGATATTATGCTGGCCGACAAAACAGGTTTTGAATTGATCAAGCTGATAAAAGACCAATATCCCAATACGCCGGTGCTGGCGATTTCGGGGAAAAATATCTCAAAACAGAGCATCATGAATGTCGGTGCCGATGGTTATCTGGCTAAGCCATTCCGCATAGGGGTCGTCGAAGAACTGATTCAAAAAACATTACTGCATAGGGACATTGATACGGCGAAACAAATACCGGGAAGAAAAAAAATACTGGTTGTTGATGACGAGCCGGATGTCGTCAGCACATTAATCGAATCTTTAGAAGTGCTGGGATATCGGGCGGAAGGCGCGCGCGACGGCAAGGAAGCGCTAAAGGCGCTAAAGGCCGATAATTTCGATCTGGTTATAAGCGATATCAGGATGCCCGAAAAAAACGGTATCGATTTGCTTAGAGACATAAAAGCCGGTAATCCGGAATTGCCGGTAGTGATTATTACCGGCTATACGTTGGCTTACCCCCCGGAACAAGCCGTTCGTGAAGGAGCGGATGGCTATATCGCCAAACCGTTTCGAATTAACCAGATTGATGAGCTTTTGGCGAAACTTTTGTATAACTTTGAAAAAAAATAACTCCGTATCAGCTGAAATCACGCCCGACGGATTTATTGTTATCCGGTAAGAACTTAACCAACATTATCGGCCAGATAGATAAAAATTATTGGAATATTCTGTATATAGTTATAACGAAAATTATTCCTTGACACATGATGAACCGATGGTATCTTTCAAAAGCGCTCCGGCAATATTCATGATAATATTGCCATATTAGCTTCGACGTTTTAAGTGAGACTAAATTAGACGATCTGGTTAACGCGGAAATGAAGGACGGTTTTAGAATGAATAATAAAAGTATCCGAATGCTATTGATATTGTTATGCGTTCTGGCTTTCATGGATATGGCAAGGACACAAACTTACGAATATCTTCCGGGTGATGTTAATATGTACAATGGCAACTGGCCACCCGAGACCATTAGCGGCGATGTAACCTACCTGGTTAATTATTTCAGATCGTTGCCAGCCAGCAATTCATGCCGATTAAATGGATTTTGGGCATCAGCCGACATCAATAGCGATTGTATTATCACCAGCAGCGATGTGACGCGTTTAGTTAATTATTTTAGGGGTTTAAATTCTGTAGGGTACTGTCAAACCCACGCGCCTGCCTGGTTAAGCGTTGAAGACCTCCCTGAATTAGCTCCACCGGGTTGGCCCAACTGCGATGATGAGATAGATTATCCGCCTGTCATCAGTCCAATTCCATCACAGGATGTTACGGCCGGTAACCATCTCGAATTTCGGGTAACAGCCTCCGATCCCAACGACGATACGATATATTTATCGGCGGAATTGTTGCCGGACAATGCTTCTTTTTTCGATTCGACAAATGGAATCGGCGGTTTTACTTTCGATCCCGATTATGACCAGGTTGGCAATTATCAGATTAGAATAATAGCCGGCGCCGGGACTTTAGCTGATACAGGACTGGTGACTATAGTCGTGAGCGATACTGCGACCCAGGGTTTCATTTTCAATCATGTTTATACGGAACAATGGGAGAACATTCCTGACCCGGTCATAGCGCAGATAGTTAACGAAAACAGAATATATTATGTTCATACATCTCACGGCAGTCAAATCGTAAGCGGCCTCACCGAGGTGAACGAGGCCGATAGCCGGTTCCCTGATTTAAATTATGACCCGTATCAAATAATCACTAATATCGGCGATGATCTTGGCGCCGACGGCGACACCTCATGGGCCGCTCCTACCAGGACGTATTTGAATTCACATCCGGAATGCTCAATGGTCATGTATTCATGGTGCGGCGGAGTATCCGGCAATAGCGAGCAAGGTATAAATATCTACTTGAACAAAATGAATGAGCTGGAATCACAATTTCCGGACATAGTTTTCATTTATATGACAGGCCATCTGGACGGGTCCGGCCCGACAGGCAATCTGTATCTGCGCAATAATCAAATCCGCCAGTATTGTATTATCAACAGCAAAGTGCTCTTTGATTTTGCCGACATCGAATCATGGGACCCGGATGGCAATTACTATCCCGATGACACCGACGCCTGTTACTGGTGCAGTGACTGGTGCGCCAATCCGGAGCATGATTGCGATCTTGATTGCAATTGCGCTCATTCTCACTGTTTCAATTGCTTCCAAAAAGGCAAAACCTGGTGGGTAATGATGGCTTATCTCGAAGGCTGGAGCGCGGACTGATTTTTTCTCTTGGCGAATATCGCTATAATTACTTTTATTGCTTGATGTAAGTGTGATTTCGAATTTTGCGAAAATCTCTTTACCGGAGCGAAAATATGTTTATCAGAGATTTTAAAAAATGCCGGCCGATAACGGCGGGCGATAATACATCATTGCGCGAACTGTTTAACCCTATTGCGGATGAGTTGCAATTACATTACAGCCTGGCTTATGCCAAAATTAAGCCCGGCAAGATCAGTTTCAGCCATAAATTGAAAAGTTCAGAGATATACTACATTTTGGAAGGCGAAGGGGAAATCTATATCGACAAAGAAAAAGAAAAAGTGTCTCCCGGCCAGGCTATTTATATACCGCCCAATTCGGTTCAGAAAATCAAGAACATCGGTTCGATAGATTTAAAGTTCTTGTGCATAGTCGATCCGGCTTGGAGAGCCGAAGATGAGATAATAATGGATTAACCGGCGATTGATCTCAAGGGGAAATTCGGATTAGTTGTCTTGCTTTATGATTTGGCGCTAAAGAAAACGCGGCTGGAGCAAGCCCTTTTGCCCCAGCCGCATTAATATTATAAAATACCTGTAAATTTTATACCGATTCTATTCCTTATTATCCGTTTTTGGTTTAAATAACAAGGTTTTATTCTGCTGGTGGTCTTGCGCTAACAGCAGTTCTTTTAATGGCGGCCAATCATCCGCTTTATAGGATGATTTCAGCAGTTCCAGTTTCCTGGTCACAGTCAATTTTTCATCATGTTTTACAACTATGGTGCTAAAACTGCCCGCTTCATTGGCGATTATTTTATTTTCGGGAGTGTAGATAATTTCCAGCCCTTCGAGACCAATTTTCAGCTTTACCTGCTGGTTAAGAAATCCCGGCAATTGAATTGTCGCCGGATGTTTTAACTCATAGATATGGACGTCATCGGAAAACATCGCCATAATCCCTCCTGATGGCTCGCCGATCACGATTTTTAAGCGGTCCTGGAAATCTACTTCAGGTTTTTCCAATTCTATTTTAAATCCAATTATAACTTCGGTATATTCAAATACACTTGGATTAAAACCCGTGACTTTGGCCCCCTCTATTATCCCGGAAGCGACTTCTTCTAAATAAGTAACAGCTTCATCCTCCAATCCCATCATCTTGCCGTAAGGATTTAAAGCGTTATCAGCCCGAAGGTAGCCGGTTCCCGAAAGTGCCTTTTTATCTTTATCATAACCAAGATCAAGTTGAATGTCGATAAAGCTAGTCTGGTCTTTTTCCACTAAAAGCACTATGGGTTGGCCATCAATACCGGGGCGCCAGATATCGCGGGCATCTATAGAGCTGTTTCCGCAGGCTAAAGTACCCTCCGCTGGATTGTAATAGGCTTCTAAATTATTACCGGCAAGCCATAATCCGATACCTTGCATTTGACCAAGAGTAGGGACATCATGCTGGATTTCGCCATACTCTTTACCGACAAATATCTTCCTGGCATCCAGCCCAGCTTGCTCGAATAACGCGCAAGCCAGTATCGTCCGATCCAATCTATGCCCGTAAGCTGTATTATAAACACGCATAGCTTCACGCGGAGATGTCAGCCAGTAGGTTTCCGGATAATCGACATATCTGATTTTAGAATCGACAAATTCGGCGATTAGCTCCGCTTTCTCGGCATCGGTGCGGGCATCGGTTACAAGCGAATCGAGGGATTTTTTTAAGGTATCATCCAGAATCATGGCGACATTGAAAAGACTGTCGAGATAATTTCCAAATTCATTCCAGCTTTTCCAGGTTGACCAGGCAATAAACGGCGAATCTAAGGTCGGATATTCACTGCTGGATCGGGGCAGATTTTCAAGCGGGCCGGCTTTCCACCAATAAACATCGAGGTCAAATTGCTCGTCGAATTCCTGTGTTGCTGGAGGGATTTCTCCTGATGTTAATACGTTTGGCTTTTGGCCTTTAGACAATCCCAGGGCAAACCATGTTTGCACCGATGGTTCTTCACGGGCGAAAGTCCAGATACCTTCCATGCCGGCGCGGAATGGCTTCTTGTCTTCGATATAATAAGCAACTTCGATTATGCAGGGCAATTCCATGCCATTGTGCAGAAGCATCATTTCGCGTATATTGGTATAGTCATAGGCTTCTTTCAGCGCATCAGGCATGGTTTCAACAATACCTGTTTCTCCAGTCTGCCACCATTGGCCATCGCTCCAGGTCCGGATAATGACCGTCTTGAAATCGCGGTTGGCGGAGTCATAGGGAATTCGATGGTCGCCGAAATGATCCCTTGCGATTTCGGTGTTAAGCCAGATAATGCGATGAACAAAAGTTATCAAGCGGTTATCCGGTAGCCAATATTCTTTTTGCCCATCGAATAGAATCACGGCATCTTCTTTGGCCAAATCGAATCGCGTTTCGGCGGTCGACATCAACATGGGAATATCCAGAAGGTCAGAAATCGATTGCTGGGCCAGGGCGTAAGTATTGAAAAGTACGATCAAGGTTAGAAATATAACAGCATTTCGCGCGTTTCTTTTAAGAGTTTTCATTTCGTGTCTCCTTTTTCCGCCCGGTAAGTAGTTTTGCCGTATTCTTTGGCTGATTGTATCGCTTCTCTGAATCCGGCATAATCATCTGGAGGAATTTGCCGGCGCTTTATTTTGACCTGCTGTTCAATTTGCAATTGACCTTTGCTCATCTCGCTTGAGCCATTGGAATAGGCATAAGTTTCGTCGATTTCATCACCCTTGACTGGCTCTGTAATCTTATAGCCGCCCGGCAGTTTCAGAGTTTCGGTTCCGTTAAGAAAAGATGATGCATAGAAAAAGATGTCATGCTGTTGTTCTTCCGGCCAGTCGAACGTTATTGATCGGTATAAGGAATTGCAGGTCATCTGCATCATCGGGCTAACAAATTCATAGCCGTCATCTATAAACAAGGCGAAATTCGGGATTCGATATTCTATTCTCCACCACATATCTTCGTGAAAATCCATCACCTCGCCATGCTCGTATTTTGTTATAATTGCCCCATTCCCGGCATAATGCAAGATTCTGGCCAGGTAATTATCTATTTCATCCAGATGCTGATAAGTGATAAATCCTCTCAGCCGCGAATCCATAACGCCTGAGCCTTTCAATTCGAGAACGGCTTCCAGCGAACCATCGTTTAAAATTTTACCAGTATTAGTTACTTTCAGTTCGGATTCCTCAGGCGGGCTATACGAAATTTTGCTTAGTCCATTGCCCTGAGGAGAACCGATCAGGTAATGCTGTTCCGCTTCGTATTTGCTCCAGATATCATTATAATCGGGAACCCAAGTCGGATCATACATGACGAACCGGCCGTCATCTTTGCGCAGAGCGACCACGCAATGATTGAACTGGTCGGCGGGGACTTCCTCGATACGGCTGCCTGCCATAGTCATGGCGCCATAAGAATCCATGCCGGCGGCCCGCATCATGGTTATCAGCATGCCGGCGATATCCTTGCAGACACCGCTTCGCTGTTCGAAAATCATGGCTCCGGGGTGAAGCGTATAGCCTTCGCCTTTACCCATTGTCTGGCCGCTATAGCGGATATTTTGCGCGACCCAGTGAACCAGTTCGAAAGCCTTTTGCTCCTCGGTGCCATTTGTAACCCCGGCTTGAGCGAAAATCTCATCGACTTTGGCTTTGATCGCGTCGGTATAGGCAAATTGCGGTTCGTTAACATCAAAAAACCATCGGCTTTTCGCCTCCCAGCTTTCCACGGTGGCGATTACTACTTTCGTTAAGATATCGGGTGGATCAGGATCGTAAATCTGAGATTCCCAGGCCGGCGCGTCTTTTATCCACCAGGCGTAGAACGTCGTATCACCAACATAGCTGGTACTGGAAAACATCGGGCCATTATATATTCGGGAGTGAATTCGCTTATCCGCCGGCATTTTCAATACATACTTTTTTTCAATAATCGGCACGGCTGATTCAAACAGTACGATATCGAAATACTGGCCGGGCATGGGCGGGATATATTTATCATCATCCGGCTCGCCTATTTTGCTATCGAGCAGGGCGTAGGAATAGCCCTTGCGGAACGATTTAATTTCAATACCATCGCCCACCTGTAATCTCGGCAATTGAAGTACTTTTATTCGGTTGCTCCAGTAGATTCCACTTTGCGGAGCAGGCAGATCAAGTATACGTTCTTTCGCTACGGGGATTGCCTGGTCGCCGCGAATAATGTTAACTTCGCGGATTTCGACAAAACTGCTTAAAGGTTCATAACCCCAGTTCAGTACGGGTTTGTTTTTACAGCCTTCCTCGGTAAGTATTTTATATAAAATGTAACTTTCGTTGTTGGAGACCCCTTTTTCATTAATTGTATTCACCGAGGAATCGATCACGATCACATAATCAGCGCTGTCGAAATCGGCGGCATTACCGGCGTTTTTAATCCGGTTAAATGCTGTCGGTGGAGGGCTGTCGCCCGGCGGAAGCTGCATAGGTTCTTGTGCTTGGGGAACCGCCATTGACATTATCATCAAAATGGCTATCAGTAGAATCATCTTTTTCACTCATTTCCTCCCGCGATTTTTATTTATCCCATTCTTGGCAAGGACCAATACGCCAGTTTACATCCTGTTTTAATTGACTAAGTTACCGAATATTAATCGATAATTCAAGCTCTAAAAAACAGTCAGACAGCCGAAAGGCATCTTAAATGACGAATTTATCACCCGTTATGTCCGGTCTTAGGGCTTAGCCTGTGACCTGATACTTGTACACCCCCTGTAACAGCCAGTTCACGCCCTGTGGGCTACGAACCCGCTGAACTGGTATAATTCAAGGTTTTAAAATCTATGCTCTAAAACAATGAGGTAAAGCTTTTAAACCCGAATTTATTGTTGCATTAATAACAGAATGATATATAAATTATCTATCGACAAGGCATATTTGAAAATAAAAAAATGGCCGGCGTCAACACTTGGCTGCAATAACCGGTTTTCATTCGCGGAGATATTCGGTGCCAGACGCAAGAGCGAAAATTAAAGCGGTACTTTTTAATATAGATAATACGCTATTTGACCGTAGACAAGCGCAGCTTGAGATATTTAAAATTATCAGAAGCGAATTTGAACATATATTTGACGGCATTGATAATGATATAGTAGCGGTTGCATTTTGGGAAGCTGATAGGCTCGCTACAGAGGCTTTTTTCGCAACAGGTTCGGCCGAATCGATCAGGCTTGACAGATTCAAGATTTTCCTTAAAATGTTGGGCCTGGAGGATGAGCCTGCCGAGCAGATGTCCTCGGTTTACATTAATTCCCTGGCCGGCATAAAAGCCGAAGTTAAAAGCGCCGGGTTGGTTTTGAACCATCTGATAGGGAAATATCAATTGGGCATAATTTCCAATGGCCTGACGGAGACACAATATCACAAGCTCGACGCGATTGGAGCTCGAAATTTCTTTGATTGTATATTAATTTCCGAAACGGTTGGTGTACAGAAGCCTGATCCCGGGATATATTGGCAGGCCAGCGCCACGCTTAATCATAGACCGGAAGAATGTTTGTTTGTCGGCAATTCCTATAATATCGATATTTTAGGAGCTATAGGGGCCGGTATGATTGCTTGCTGGTTCAATCCTCGCGGCACCCGACCAATAATCGATAGCGCGAAACCTGACCATGAAATTAACGCTTTAGATCAATTAATAAGTTTATTAGAATAGCCAAGAATGAAACACAGATTTAGCTGTCAGACTGATGATAATGTTTCACAATTTATTAATTGTCAATTGAACGTCAAATATCGGGACCGGAAAGTTCCGACTGTTAAGGAGATTTGAAATTAGTAATAAAATTAATAGCACCCGACTTTCCAGCCGGGGATTTTGTAAACAATCTGTCAGATTTATCTATGCCGTTCTTCGCATGGCGGCCAGCCTTGAGGGGGGTCAGACGGCAGTTCACCGGATGAAAGCCATCGGGGAGGAAATTCAGGGCAATGGGATAAATTAATTTGACCTCTGAAATAACTTATCATACGGGTTACATCATTGCCGTTAACCAGGCAATCCCCATTAACATCCGCTGAAGCCCATAAGGTATCTATTAAACAAGGAAAAACCGCAATCTCGCCCGTGAGGAAATTTACCAGGTAGGTAACATCGCAGCCAATTGCCTGCGGAGGCCAATATTGATTATACATATTAATATCGCCGAGTAAATACGCGTAACCAAGAAACGGTAAAACAATATTCAATCTGGCGGTATCTCCCGGACTAACCATAATATCCCTGATGGTAGTATCTTCGTAATCAAAATGATTCAGCGAAATATCATATACGCCGGAATTTAGGCTGTCGAATTCAAATACGCCGTTAATATCGGTGTAATCATTTTTCAGCGTATGAGCTACAGTCACATATATGTTCTCAAGCGGTTCCATCGCGGAATCAGTTACGATACCGCTAATAAATCCCGGAAAGCCAATCACGACATCGAGAATGTTGACGCTATCGGAAAACGCGCCTATATTGGCAATTGCAGTATCCGAATAGTAGGGATGCTTGAATGAAATCTCGTAAAATCTCTGATCAAGCGAATCAAGCGTGTATGCGCCGTTGATATCGGTTTTGTCGGAAACTATGGATCCTCTGACTGATACCTGAACATTAGCGGCAGGATCGGCTGCCGGGTTAACGACGATTCCAGAGATAATACCGGGATTCAGCATAATAATATCCTGAACGATCATTAAGCTGTCTTGCGGTACTTGTACATCTTGCACAACAGTGTCTGAATAATATGGGTGAATAAACGAAATATCATATTCGCCGATACTTAAACATTTAAATAAATATTGCCCATCGGCGCCGGTTCTATCCGAAAATGTAGTGCCCGGAATACGCGCGATCGCGTTGCTAATAGGAGCTAAATCTGTATCGGTCACGATTCCGGAAATTGACGGAAGATAAGGGGCAAGATCATAAATGATTGGTTCGTCGTCCGCGTCTAAAACAAGCAGCTCATGGTCATTTACTTTGCGCCAGGCGCCCTGATTTTCAGTTGGGAACATGGAAGCTACCGCGTAGTAAGCACCATCGGAACCAATAAAATAATACAGAGTTCTGCCCTTACAAAATGACCAGATATTGTGACCATCGGATAAAACAAAATTCATCGCTTCCTCATAACTGATAAGCATAAGCTCAACCAGGGCTTCGGTAATTCCCTCGATAGCCTGCCAATCGTTTGCCTCGATAGTTTTTAACAGGTAAAGGAAGTACAATTCCGAATCGATTATCATGGCGGTATCGGCCGGGTCGCATTCGGCGATATTCGAACCATTAGGCGGGTTTTCGGTCAGGTATTGTTCGCCGATTAAATCATATAACAACGTTTTGTCTATAGTGCCGTTATGGATAAATGTCCAATACTTGCCGTCTTTAAATCTAAGAAACGGATGAGGGTCAGGGATACTGTCATTGCCATGACTGCAGCAGCCCGCGGAGCATTTCCTGACATGAGCCAGGCTAATTTCCGGCTTAATCATTTCGAGACGATTAACTACGATATCATAGTATGGATCATTATAAGCTCTGATCGCGCCCCGTTCGATAACAGCCGAATCGCCCATCTGCGGATAATAGGCTATACCCCAGCCATCAATATTGTCTTCTTCTGAAAGATGCTCCAGCGATTGAGGGTTGTTTATGAGATGATCGGTTATAATTCGATCAGGCATGTTCCGCGAAATAGCCGCCCACATCCGGCAATTATGGCTGGCTTCCGCCGAGCTCCTATATTCATCTGATATGTTTTCCGCGTGAATAACAATCGGAATTTGCAGGATACCGATTAGTAACAATATGCAGAATTTGGCTTTCATCACTTTTTTATATCCTGCCGATTTAACAAATCATATCCTCGGATTTAAAAAGGCGGTTAGTATAATCATCAACGATCTTCATGGTTTGGTCCGAATTATATAGCGATATCGACAGTGCATGATAGATAATTTAATTAGTCGCAATCTCCTCTTACGGGAGGATTGCCTGTACCGCTAAAATACCTGACCAAATATGTAACATCCGAACCGATTACCAAACAATCGCCGTTACAATCTCCCGCCAGCCAGGGGACGGGCGCCGGATTTAATCCTCTAAAGAAACCGATTAGGTAGGTGACATCTGAACTTAAAACTTCGCCGTCTCCGTTGGCATCACCGGGAATAAACGCCGCCGAGGTATCTACCGCGATGGTGACAGCCGTTACGCTGTTATTGGCAAGCGGTATCTTAACATAGCAAAGATCAAACGAATCGAGTTCAATTGTCTGCCATAATTCACCGTTGTTGATAATAAAACCATCGGCGTGGGGCATTTTAAACACTATTTGACCATCGCTAAAGGTATAAGCGTAGTTATTAGCAATTACCGCCGTTACCGTATCATGCTGGCCATCGTTTGCCGGCATGTAATTTACCGATAGATTTTGTCCGGACGAACCGGCGTGAAAAGTCAGTTGTGGATGCAAACCCATACTATCATAATGAACTATTCTGAAACTCCGATCACCATCGCATACATTATCCGTAGCCAGATTATAAGGGTAAGTGTAAATCGAACCATCATCATAATGAATATGACCGTAAAGGTTCATATCGATTCCCAACGCCGCTATATTCAATTCGCTCTGAAAATCGTAATGGTTGAAAAGAACTATTGTTTTCGAGGGGTCGGTGGAACTGATGATATCATTTAGCCAAGCTATCTGCCCATCGATAAAGCTGGTGGCGCCATAAATCGTATACCGCCAGCTATCATAATTGTCATATGCCTCCAGTTCGATAAACCTTATATCGTCATAGTCAAAATAATAATCCTGGGTGAATGGCCCAGGGCCTGATGTTTGATCCAAGTATTTCCAGCCGAAAAATTTCCACCAGTCGCGGCGCGATGTGCCATCCGATGGTGGCGTGTCATCCCAGCCTCCCAAATCGTGATTACCCGGCCCCATGAAAACCGGTATGGTGAAATTGGCCATCAGGTTTTTCGCCCTGGAAAAAGTTCGAAATTCCAGATAATCTTCTAATTCCCCTTCATTGACAAGATCGCCGGTGTGCAAAACAAATTCCGGGTTGATAGTTTTGAAATCTTCAATCAAAGTCCAGAGATCGCTCATGGAAGATGTGTCCGTCAAGCCGCCGGGTTCGTCATAATAAATAGACGAGGGAAGATGAGTATCAGTAATTTGTATAAAGTAGAAATCGGATTTATATTCATCTATAACTTTTACCGCGTTTTCTACCGTATCGGCCAGATTATCAGCCGTTATCCATAAATCATATAGCTCAATCGGCATGTCATCGGGTACCGAGGCCTGTAAAAACCAGCGCTGCAAGCCGGAATCGAAATAACTGAAATCGATTGGGATGGTAAAAGTCAATTCCTGAAAAAGCAATTTGACTTGCCAGTTTCCGGTTGCCTGGTCGGCGTCCAGCTCGATTGAAAAAGTATCATCGCGTCTCACAATTGAGGGTATATTAGGCAACGGTCTTAAAATATATGAGATCGTATCGGCGACCGGGTAGCCGCCGCCACCGCCGCTGTCAAGTTCCAGATATAATTCTGTCGTTTGATCATTGACAATAGTGGTATTCGTTTGCAGGGATGAATAGCCGGTTTTGGTTAAGGTCAGATGATAATTTCCCTGAGGGAGATGTCTTGGGAAATTACCATTTTGATCAGTGATAATCTGCGTGTAAGGGCTTAGATAATCTGAATTGATGTCAATCGTCACTCCTGCCAGCCCTTGTTGAGTATCCGAATCAATCACCTGCCCGGCTATAATACCGGTTGAAACTCCGCGAATTTGATAAATGGCATCAACCGCCGAGGCTATATCCCCGGAACCGATAGTGAGATAGCGTATGTAAGTGGCGGTATCGTCAACAGGTATATTGGCGTTGAAAGAAACCGGATCCGACCAGCTAGCCCCATTTGGCCCGGTTAAATTGCCCGATGGTTTCGTATAGCCGTACGATACGTCATCGCCTTTGCCGGCCAGCCATTCCTCGGTGGTGGTAATACCCGATATATTGAATCCATAACCCGGAGCGAAATGAACTGTACCGCCCCACTGAACGGCATCACCCAGCCCAAAATTGCTGATAGGCGAGCTTGAATTATTAACCAACCAGGTTTGGACCGTGACATATAAGTCGCCCTCATCGAGCGAATACTCGGTAAAAACCGTCACCTGGTTGTTTTGGGAATAGACTCCCGCTACTCGCAACACCGCCTTTTCGCCATTTGAACCATCATTGATAATTGAAATCTGGTTATAATTCGCCTGGTTGGGAAAAGTATTATTGAAATATGTAAATAGACAATTGAACTGGTCATTATTGCCGTTAATTAAAGCGGCATCGATAACATGCCCGCCGGTATTGGTATACTGCGATGGATGATTAAGATTGCTGACAATGCCCGCGATCACATCATTTTCGAACCGGTAATCGCCCATCTGTCCGGAGGCATTAGGTCCGCCTATGAAATCGCCGGATGAGCTAATCTGGAACAATCTCACTTGTGCCGATAGCATCGGCGACAATAATATTAATAATAATAGAATAAAATGTTGTTGTTTGGATTTCAAGCGCATAATATATCCTTTCATTAGTGATAAGATACGGTGATATCATTATAAAGCAACAATTGTTTTATAGGGAATGCTATACAGTATGGAGAGTTATACCTATAAATTGATGGTTTTTGGAAAAAAATGATACTTTTAATGCTAAGTCATATCGCGGTCGCTCGGGCGTAACATAACTTGTTTGTAGGTTAGTCAAGCTTTTAGTCCGGCCTGCCTATAATTAAATTACAAATTAAACTATTAGTTTTGTTAATTTTTATGCTTAATTGAAGTAAGGCGAATACTGAATAAAATAAAATATTCGCGATAGGTTAATAAATGTGTAAATAATGTCTTTACAGCAAATATCTTATGAGTAATATTAAGATTGCCTTAAACAATATGAGGGTGTAAAAGTGAGAATAGATATCTGGTTGGTTTCCAAATTAAATTCAAGTTTGCTTAGACTTTAATATAATATTTTGAAAGATAAGGAATAAATTTATTTCATTAAATTAGGGCGTAAGACAATGAGATATTCCAATTATTTAAGTTGCTCATTATTACTGATAATATTGGCATTTATATTTATTATAACCTGCAAAGATGAAGCTACTGAACCTGAGAAGCCATTACCTCCCACAGAATTACACTTTAGTCCGACATGGTCGGAAGCAAATGGATTGATAGCCTATGTACACATAGGCGCGCCGGTTATCGATCATCCTGATACAACCGGTATTTATGTTATCAGGCCTGACGGAACCGACAAGCGGTCTTTATTCCTGTACAAGCTTACTTACAATTTTTCTGTCGCCGGCCTTGATTGGGCGAGTGACGGCCAATCGCTTGTTGCCGCCTTAAATGGGAATATAATTAAAATAAACTACCCGGATGGCGAAATAGATACCTTGACAACAGAGGGAAGTCTTTTTTTCCCCGTATGGTCGCCTGACGACAGAAGTATTGCCTACGAAATTAATGGTGGTGATCTAAGAGGTATATATATAATGCAGGCGGATGGCAGCGAAAAAAGACGTGTAATCGAATATGGAGTATACGTGGATTGGCCTTACCCTGATTCGTTAATTTATACGAATTTCGATAGCGAATTTGCAAGCAAAGCTATTTGTATAGCTGACACATCAGGTGTTTATAGAAGAGAAATATGTCAAACTAATACTGTTTATACCGGCGATCCTCAGGCAAAAATGCATATTGATACGCGCCGGATTGCATTTAACACAAGGGACTATTGGGGGATTATGTGGTTTTTAGACCCCAGTGCCGTGGAGCCCCGAAAAATAAGGGAATATGCCATGTCACCAAGTTTCTCGCCGGATGGCGATCAAATAGTATTTGTAAATACCGAAAATGGCAACGGCAATGTTTACATAATAAATTGGGATGGATCAGGACTTAGACAATTGACTTTTTAAGTAACGGGGTAGAAAGGAGTGTTCCACTATTGAGGAATTAAATTTATTTACCTGGTTTTAAAATTAACTTTCTAACAGGAGCATAAAATGTTTAAGGTAATATTTGTATTAGCATCAGCGTTGGTAATATTTTCTATTTCGTTTGCGGGCAGCAATTACGATCAAGAAATTGTCGCAATGTTCGCAAAAGGTGCAATAGAAATGCCTACCGGTTTATTAACTGCCCCAATTGAAGAAGTGACATTTAATAATGGGGCATTAAAAATGTTATGATTCAAAATTCCGTAGTCGCTATATCAGTTGCTTTCCCAAATTATGATCCCAAAGACAGTTTAATTGAATCACCTGTCCTGGAAGGAGTCTTTGCGCGAAGACCTGATTTAGATAGGGTGTTTAGATTAATCCTGGATAATCCGGATAAAAGGGATGGCCTTAATGATATCCTGAAATCATATAAGGAAGTTTATTTCTCGTCAAATAACGGTACTGCAAAGCCGTGCACGGGGCCAAATGATACCTATTTTAACGAACAGTGGGCATTAAATAATACATTACATCTCAATGCAGATATTAGAGCCATAGAAGCCTGGAATCGTACGCAGGGAAGTGAAAATGCGGTAATCGCTGTTATTGATCATGCGATTTACTGGCATGACGAATTTCAAGGGCGTATACGGGGAGCTCACCAATATAATGAATATGACCATTCTACATTCGTTGCCGGTATTGCGGCCGCCAGAGGAAATAATAGTACAGGTATAGCGGGCGTAACCTGGAATTCGATTATTTATAGCACCGAAACTGATCCTGAAGATCAGGTTAGCGTTTACAACTCTATAGAGGAAGCTATTACAACTGGCGGTGCTTGTGTAATTGTTTGCCCCTTTGCAGATGATAATTACTCAGGCTTAATTCATGGGGCATGTATAATAGCGCATAATTTAGGCGTTCTTGTTATTGCTTCCCGTGGTAATAGAGAACCTGGCGGTGAAAGCCCAGCTTTATATCCGGCATGTTATGATGATAATAGTGTTATGGCAGTGGGGGGGACTAATATATATGGCAATATGAGCAACTTTTCTATGATAGGGCATGGATTGGATATTATGGCACCCGGCGGTCAAAACAATACAAACCATTTTGATCATATTATTTCTACAGCAAAGACATCGCCTTATATGTATGATTGGGGTACTTCAGCCTCCGCACCGTTCGTAGGCGGCTTGGTTGGTTTGCTTTATGATTATAATCAATTACCTGTTTGCGCCAGCAACTTCAGAAATATCATTTATGAAACCGCTTTTGATAAAGGTACTCTTGGATACGATGAAATATATGGTCATGGTCTAATAGATGCCAAAGCCGCCCTGGATTATATTAGCAGGCCCAGAACAGTATACACTTGTACTGACAATGAAAATCCTTATATTTACAATGTAACAAACAGAGTACAATGGGCATTTACTGAAATACCTGGGTTAGGTGATGGAGTATATTTAGCAAAACAATACGAAGTTAGAATAAGTTTTGAGGCATACGATTGTATGGGGCATGAAGCCTTTTTGGATCCTATAATTTATTGGGCAGTGGATGAATTAACAACAGGATGGTCCGGCAGTAATCCTAATCATGGCATCCGGTACTGCAACTTGGAATCAGTATCACCTGATGGTTCTTGTGCTACTCTATCTACTTTTGTGTATGAGTTATGGACATTAGATATGGACTATGTTGGTTTTAGACCCTGTCAGCCTTCAGATGTTCAATTCGGTGCTTCACTAATTTATGTTGAAACACCCAACCCACCACGGCAACTTTCTGTTTCTGCCAGTTCAGATCATCACCCAAAAATTCAGTGGTATGCACCAGGCAATTATTTGAATGTCACTGAATTTAATATTTACCGCAAAGTTCATGGTATCGAACCGAATTGGGTGCATATTGGCACTGTTCCTCATACGGTTGGCACATACCATCAATATATAGATACCGAATACTCTACTCCCCATATTGGCCCTTTTGCGCAATGGTATGATGATGCGGATTATACAGTAGTATCTGTAAATTCTTTCGGTGACGAATCCAGTATGCCTGCAAATGTTACTATTACAGTAGTAGTTCCTGAACGGCCCGAAAAACCAATATCTAAACTAAATAATATTGATGTAGAATTACTACCCGATCATTATGAATTATCAAATGCGTATCCTAATCCATTTAATACTTCAGCTAATATAAAATATGCTCTGCCTGAAGATGCGTTTGTGACCATTGAAATATGGAATTTAATGGGCCAGAAAGTGGTAACACTTATCAACGAACGCCAAACCGCAGGTTTCAAAGAAATTAACTGGAATGCTTCTGGGTTATCTTCAGGCGTGTACTTTTGTAAATTAGAAGCTAACGATTTTAAAGCTTCCCAGCAATTAACTTTATTAAAATAAGGTTAAAAAGTTTAGTGATTTTTAGCTATACTTAAATCTGTTGATAAAGTAAAAAAATTAATTCAGGCAGGTTACCTTTCAAAGTGGCCTGCCTGATTTCATTAAACGCAGAATGCTTTTTACTTGATTAATGTCATTCGCCGGGTATCAGAATGATCATCCGCCGTTATTTTGTAGAAATAGACTCCGGAAACAACATCTGAAGCGTTCCAGATAACTCGATGATTTCCAGATAGCTGTTCGGAGTCTGATAGTATTTTAACTCGACGGCCCAACAGGTCGAATATCTCTATCGTTACATGGGTATCTGAGGCAAGCGTGTAATCGATTGTAGTTGAGGCGTTGAACGGATTGGGATAGTTTTGGGAGAGAATGAAGCTTTTAGGTATCAGGCTCTCACTAGGCCCAATTCCGGGTATGATATCCTCAAAGGTTAAAGCCTTAATACAGAAATTGCCGGTGCCGTTAGGCCACGGGGAAAGATCGTAATTATAGAAATCAAGCCATTCGGAACCGCTTCTATAGTAGCTTTCTCCCGGATGAGCGATCGATTCCACGATCGTGCGGCTCGATCCACCCAGTAAAACCGGCACATCGGAGGTCCGGTCAAATGGATGTCCGCCATCCGAAAGCTGGAGATACACATAAAAATCATCATTTTCGTCCAGCAAAACCTGATTATCGAGATTAATCGTATGGAAACCGGTATATTCCAGTATATCGGTTTTAGTTGCCAGTTGATCGAGCAATTCACCGTTTTCGAATCGGTCATAGATTTTGACAGTATAGGTCACATTATCGGCGGCGGTGAAAAAGCTTACCGCTTCCAGCCATTCGCCATCCGGGCCGGGATTAATTGCCGTGAAAGCGTTGAAAGCCTCGCTACATTCTTCGAAAGTCGCCCGCCAACCGTGATAATCGTGATAGTAGATCTTGTCGTAGGCCATCGGCTCAACATCCTGAAACGAAATCGCGCCCATCTCGGGATGTTTGCAGCAATGCTTATCGTAATAAGAAATCCAGAAATAGCCATCATAGCCCCAGTCCTCACCCCAGCTATTCTTAACCAGCCAGGCGCCTTGATACGGGGCCTGCGTATACTGATTATCATTCCAGCCGATTATTGCCACCGCGTGGTTAGGATCCAAATCACTGCTGGGCGGTTGGTAGTGAACGTAATTAACTATAAAATCACCGTCATAGCACATGCAAGTGCCCAAGACGCCTTCTTCCATGATTTTAGTTTTAATCGTATTTATATTACTCAAATCCGTTCCGGCGGTAAACCATTCTATATTACGAGGATAGAAATAATGATAATAGGACTCCCAACGTTCCGGCGGAGTCTCGAATGATTGGGCGTCTATATCCCTGACCGCGCCTTCCCCGCGAGTTAAGTAGGCGGAAGTTACCCGATAATCGCCGCCCTCGTGAACCACCAGACCGCCGCCCCATGGCGGGTTTCTATCGTCATTATTGTTTTGATTAAAACCGTTCCACCAATCGAGATGGTATTCGGCCAGGTTGGGTTCGCCTGATTCACCGGCATCTTCCCAAACGCCTGTCATCAATAGATTGCCTTCGATAGCCGCCATCGCCCCATGGGTCCAGCAAGTACCGCCCTGCTGGCTTTTCACCGAGGTGACATAATTCACGCCTTCGACATTACGCAAATCATATGTTGCCGGCGGATCAGCCAGTGAAATTAGCGGGCTTGAAACAATCGCGATAGTGATAATTAACATTAGAAGCTTTTGCATAATACCTCCAGTGCTCTTTCCTGATGTCTCATTAAATATATGCGAATTTCCCTTTTTTATTCCGGTAAATTTATTACTTTCTACTTCTAATAGACTAATATAGCCAATTAATCATATTAGTCAAGCCAGAAAAATGATAATATTCCTGTTTATGTGACGGAATCCGTCGCATCCGATATCATTATATTAAAATTCCAATTCGAAACTTTCGCCGAATTCGGGAATGACCACATCCCAGCCTAATTGATTTTGTATCTTGTCGGCCAGCGCCGCCGAGGCCTGTTTTTCGCCATGTATAATAAATGTTTTTAGCGGGGGTTTATTGAAACCAAGAAGCCAGGCCAGGATTTCATTGTAATCGGCGTGAGCGGATAAGCCGGATATGCTTTCGACGTGAGCGTTTATCGGCACTGTCTGGCCATGGATTTTGACATTGGGGTGACCTTCAAGTATGGTTCGACCGCGCGTGCCCTCCGCCTGGTACCCGATAAACAATACGGTATTATTCTTGTACGGTAATCGGTTGGCCAGATGGTACAAAATTCTTCCGCCGGTTGCCATACCGGAGGCAGAAATGATAATAGCGCCTTTTTCGATTTTGTTGATGGCTATCGATTGGTCTCTATCTTCGCAAATATGAAGCTTCTGGGGTTGGAAAATCTGTTTTCCCTCAAGTTGCAGCACCCGGCTTGAAATATTTTGATCGGAAATCCTGTCCTTAAATATTTTCGTGACCCCGATAGCCATCGGCGAATCCACATAAATAGGCAAGGGTTCGATTCTGCCCTCCTCCTCAAGTTCACGAATTATAAAAAGCAGAGTCTGAGTGCGGCCAACCGCGAATGACGGTATAATTAAAACACCGCCGCGATGCACGCTTTCCTTTATGACACGAGCCAGATCTTCTTTAGGGTCGGAATTGGCGTGGAGGCGATCGCCATAAGTCGATTCGATAACCAGGTAATCGACATTAAAAGGCTGGACCGGGTCGCGTAGATATTCTCCCGATGGCCGACCTAAATCGCCGCTGAAAACGATCTTGCGCGATCTTTTGGAGTCGCCCAATTTTATATCGAGAAACGTGGACCCCAGTATATGTCCGGCATCCTTAAATTTGACCCGCAAATCATTCTCGAAGTAAATCCCTTCGCCATATTGCACAGGTTCAAAATGAGTCATCGCCTGTTCGGCATCCCTGACAGTATATAGAGGCAGCGCCGGTTTATGACGGGAAAAGCCTTTTTTGTTGGCCCAGTGAGCATCCTCTTCCTGAAGATGGGCGCTATCTTTCAACATGATTTCGCATAGCCGGGCGGTAGCCTTGGTGCAGAGTATCTTGCCGTTAAAACCTTCATTGCAAAATCGCGGCAAATAGCCGCTGTGATCGATATGGGCGTGGGTTAACAAGACATTATCGATCCCTTGCGGCGAAACCGGAAAGGGTTCCCAATTTCTCAGACGGTTTTGCTTGGAACCTTGAAATAAGCCGCAATCAATCAGGAAGTTATGTTTCCTAAGTTCCAGAAAAAAGCGCGAACCGGTAACCGTGCCGGTAGCGCCAAAAAAGGATAATCTGGCTTTTACGATAGCCGAATTTTTTGTTTTATCTTTAGCCATTGTTATTCTCCTGTTATGATATCCAGATTTTATAATAACGATTTAAGCTGATTATAACAATAGTTTTATCGGAATATAACGATATGGAGATTATTGGTGTCGTGATTCCGTCAAGCCGAGTTTTAATGACCTTATTATTTCGAAGATTCTTTTAAACTTAACACCATCATAATCTAACCCTGTAATCATATCCTTGATGAGCCGAAATACCGAACCATCACATGTTTCCCATTCGAGGATATTTACGAGCATTTCCATAGTAGCAGGCTTTGCTATCAGGGCTATATCACGTCCCAGCAAACGGGTGAATCCGCACATATAGTCATAATCAGGGTCGTCAATTATATCGATATGTTTAGAATGTAATCTATCGAAATTTCCATATTTGTCGTAGTTGTTGATTATATGTATTATGTCTTTGGCATCTTTTGCCCTATCCGGATTCTCCTCCCAGCTTATGAGTTTCATTACAACCAAATTTGTCGGCGTTGGTATAGCAACTGTTAATAATGGTTCCTTTCTAAGGGTAACAATCAAAAAACTATCATTAATCTCTTCAAATCCTATAGTACTCATGATAGAATTTTCATTGGGTGTTATTACAGAAAATTTTGGGCTCTCAATATCGCCAAATGGGATAATATCCACCGGAGTATTATTAGAGTTATAAAACCGATATTGCCTATCCGAACTCTGATTATAATTGTATTCAGATTTTAGACTTTTAACAAGGTTATAATAATCATCCCAGTTTGGTACTTTAATTATAAAATCAATATCCTTTGTCATCCTATTTGGTTCAGTTTCATATAGTATGTTAATAATATCTATAGCGGTTGCTCCAACGACGTAATAGGGTATCTTTAATTTATTTGTAACTTTATCAATATCCGATATGACATCTATTACACTAGCAATAAATCCAGTTATTTTATTCGATATATCGTGTAATATACTGGTCATATACAATTCTCGCAGTTTCGATATTCCTGGGTTCGGCCGTAGCCAGAAGGTCGGCGTAAACTAAAATGGGGTGAACCGTATCTTGTTTTCCCCAAATCGGGTCATTGCCCCAGAACCTTTGACGTAATTCAATATTACCTTCCGGGTTTTTCATAAGCCTTAAGCGATAAATCAACTCATTCACGGTGGTCTTATCCGTGTAAATAGTGAATTCTCCCGGCCTCAAGTAACCGGTCAACCTTTCAGCAGCAACCTCGCCTCCCCATTGGGCATTAAATTCGGCCAAATTAAGCTGCTTCTCATTTAAATCGTTCTTGGCTTCATACCGCCCCAGTAATGTCTTTGGCCTGAGTTTCTCAGCACATAGCTCAACCCAGCGATCAAGCAGTTTCCTCTTATCGATTAATTTACGTTCGTTTTTATTTTTTATTAGTAAATATCCTTTTAAATTAAGATCTCTCAATGTCCAGTTAACTGTTCCTAAAGCCGTACGCGCTATTGGAGCAATTATCCGATAGTTTTCATTTACGAGACATGTATGGCATAATAAAGCGAAAATAATTTGAAGTTTAGCCGGCCCCCAAGTGGCATTTCGATCGTATACGTCGAATGCATGATCAATTTTCTTGCCTATTGTCCAGATATAAACAGGAGCCAAGTTAATAAAGGCATTTCCTGCCGTATCAAAAAAATGAATATCTAGTTCTCTCAATCTCCTGGCTAATTGAGGATTAACATACCTTGTCGCTAACAGCGCCGGTTTTTCGATATTTTTCATTTGGTTTGCTATGTTTCCCAAATTGGCATTATTAATATTTACCTTAATCTCAATATTAAATTTCATCAGATGGTCATTGAGCCGCAATTCTACATCCGCATCGTACCTATGTTGGGGATCTGTTCGAATATTTACTTCGCCAATATCAATTTTTATTTCATCCCTAAGCGCTTTTAAAGCATCATCAAGGATTTCTTTTTCAACTGTGGTATTATACATTACGCCACTCCCGTTCAAATTACCTTTCGTTCATTATATTTGAACATACGGCAAAATTGAACAAAAATCAAGAAAATTGTTCAATATATTTTATTGTTCAATATCATTGAACAACCCAAATTATTGAACAAAATAGGTTTTGCGCTACTTGTGGATATTAGTAATCCGCCATCAAGGTCATATTTAAGTTAGTTAAGCTATTAATCTATATGGCTTTGCATTAAATAAAAAGCCCGGAGATAACTATCCCCGGGCTGATATGATCACAATCAGAATGCTTAGTTAGCTTTCTTGAAATCTTCCATGAATTTGGCTACCGCTTGGGCGCCTTCAAGCGGCATGGCGTTATAGAGCGATACTCTGATTCCGCCGACACTGCGATGGCCCTTCAACCCGACCAGACCCGCTTTCTTGCTTTCAGCGATAAATTTCTTCTCCAAATCCTCGGAGGGCAGACGGAAAGTGAGGTTCATCCAACTGCGGCTGTCTTTATCGGCGGTGCCTTTGAAATAATCAGGATGTTTATCGATCATGTTGTAAACAGCATCTTTTTTCTGCTGGTTTACTTTTTCCACCGCGGCTAAACCGCCCTGATTTTTAATCCATTCGAAAACCAGTTTCATGATATAAACACTGAAACATGGCGGCGTGTTGTACAACGAGTTTTCTTTGGCATGAGTGCGATAATCCAGCATAGTAGGATTGCCATCTTTGCACTTATCCAGCATATTTTGTTTCATGACCACCAGAGTCACACCGGCCGGGCCGAGGTTTTTTTGCGCGCCGGCATAGATAAAATCGAATTTGCTGAAATCTAATCTGCGGGAACAGATATCCGATGACATATCAGCAATCAGCGGTATGCCGCCGGTTTCGGGGATATACTGATATTGCGTGCCCTTGATAGTGTTGTTGGTGGTAATATGCAAATAAACGGCCTCGCCGGGAATTTTAAGATCGGACTGTTTGGGAATGAACTTGTAGTTGGCTTCCTTGGATGAGGCCGCGACTACGCTTTTCGCGATAATGTTGGCTTCTTTGATTGCTTTGGATGCCCAGGTACCGGTATCCACATACGCGCCGATTTTGCCATTGCCCAGGAAATTCATGGGTATCATGGCGAACTGGGTGGAGGCGCCGCCGGTTAGAAACAACACTTTATAGCTGTCATCCAGGCCCATCAGCTCTTTCGCCAGCGCCATACACTGGCTGTTAATTTCCTCATATTCGGCGGCGCGATGCGAACTTTCCATTATCGACATGCCTGTGCCCCGGTAGTCCAGAAGTTCTTTCTGAACGATTTTTAACACATCTTGGGGCAATATCGATGGTCCGGGATTGAAATTGTAAACTTTATTTGCCATAACCTATCCTCGCTTTTTTAAAGTTCTTTTTTAACATATTTGCCAAGCAGCTCCTCGACAATAACGCCGATTCGCAGCAGGTTTTCCTTGGTGGAAGCGCCGACATGAGGCATCATTAAAACGTTTGGGGCTTTGGTCAGCGGTGAATTTTCCGGCGGATCGGAATACCAGACATCGGTGGCATAGCCTTTCAGCTTGCCGCCGGTTAAGGCTTCCACCACATCCTCCTCGATTACGCATTTGCCGCGGCCGGTATTGATTATGTAAGCGCCGTCTTTGCAATCTTTGAACGTATTTTGATTCAACATGCCTTTGGTGTCATCGGTGAGCGGCATATTCAAGGAAATATAGTCCGAGGCTTTCAGTACATCTTTAACCGATGTTTTCATCTCCGCGATAGTGTGAGATTTGACGAAAGGATCATAGGCGATTACTTTCATATCGAACGCCTTGGCGCGTTTGGCTATTTCAGTCCCAATTCTGCCGATACCGAGAATGCCCAGAGTTTTCTGATACAGCTCGGTGCGCTTGAGTTCCTTTTTCAACCATTTACCCTCTTTCATGGAGTTGTGGCCCTCGATAAGATGATTGGGCATGGCTATCATCATGGCTATAGCCAATTCCGCTACGGCAATAGATGAGGCCGCGGCGGTGTTAAAAACCTTGACACCTTTGGCTTTGGCATGAGATTGATCGACATTATCCAGTCCCACGCCGCCGCGAATAACCAGCTTGAGCTTGGGCGCGCTGTCGATATATTCTTTGGTGACTTTGGTTTTACTGCGAATCAAGATAACTTCGGCTTCGCGAATTTTGTTTTTATCTTCAGTGACTTCGCCGAACCTGGCGAGTTTACCGGGCAAGCCGGGGTCGAACGCGTCGGAAATTAAAATTAACATGACTTGGTTTCCTCTATACTTTAATCGGTTAACATATTTACTACCATGCCGCTGCGAAGTTTTGGCTCAAACCAGGTTGATTTGGGTGGCATAACTTGGCCTGCATCGGCTACTTTTAATAACTGCTCTATTGACGTTGGATGCAGCGAAAAAGCTATTTGAAATTCGCCTGAATCCACCAGTTTTACCAATTCCCGGGTACCCCTGATACCGCCGATAAAATCAATGCGCTTGTCTGTTTTGGGATTGCTGATTCCCAGTATCGGATCGATAAAATTTGCTCCGAGGATAGCGGCATCAATTGATCCGGTCGGATCATTGGGGTTGAAACTGCCGCTTTTGGCTTTCAGCAAATACCATTTGCCCCCGGCATAAATCCCAAATTCATGAAGATTTTTAGGGCTGATTTCGCTGTTTTGCTGATTTATATCGAATTTGGCCGATGCTTTTTTAAGAATATCTTCTATCGCTAAGCCGTTTAAATCTTTCACTACCCGATTATAAGGCAGTATGTTAAGTTCATCAGCCGGGAAAATGACATTCAGGAAAAAATTGTAAGATTCTTGACCGGTATGGTTGTGATTCTTTTCCTTGCCGCGGCGGCAAATTTCCGAGGCCGCCTGGCTCCGGTGATGGCCATCGGCGATATACAAATAGGGCAATTTAGCGAAAGCATTGGTTATTTCTGCTGATATTTTACCGTTATTGATGACCCATAATTCATGGCGAATGTCATCATCTGCGACGAAATCAGTCAACGCCGGTTTCGAAGTGATATTTTTGAACAGTTTTTTAATTTCCTGATCGGTTCTGAAAGCGGTAAACACCGGTCCGACCTGCGCCTCTAAATAAGCCATATGATTGGCTCGGTCGTCAACTTTATCCGGCCGGGTATGTTCGTGTTTTTTAATTAGACCCTTATCGTATTCCTCGACCGATGTCAGGGCTACCAGCCCGCATTGACTTTTACCGCCCATTGTTAGCCGATAAAGGTAAAAACACGGCTTCTCATCGCGCACCATGATTTCGTCCTGGATCAAGCGGGCCAGGTTATCTTTGGCTCGCTGATATACTTTCCAGCTGTACTGATCGACATTATCTTCGAATTCCAACTCGGCTTTGTTTACTCTTAAAAAAGAGTAGCGGTTATTTTGAGCCATCACCCGGGCCTCTTTCGCGCTCAGAACGTCGTAGGGCGGCGAAGCTACCTTCGCGGCAAATTCCGGCTTTGGTCTTAAACCCCTGAATGGCTTAACTATTGACATTTAATCCTCCATTGCATTTCAGTACGATATAATCATAATCAAAAGGTAGTATAATAATAAATCAAACCTAAAATCCAAGTAGTTTTATTACGGAAATTTCGAGCCTTTTTGGGCATGGATTTAATGATTTTTGATATGGCGTTATAAAATAGAAGTAATAGTCGGTCAATTGGTTCTGAGGCCGCAGGCAAGCGCAGTAAACTTTGCCTAATATTATCAGAAAAGCGGATGATTTAAAATAACTAATAAAAGAGATTTACTGCGTCCGGCCGATAAGGATTAATCGCTCATCCCCACTAATTACCAGGATATCTGGACATTATCCAACAGGGCTGTCCCAAATTCGTAATTGCTGAAATAATTTCTGCTATAGCGCCAGCTTAAAACAAGAGTGTCGCTGGCGGAGGTAGTGTAATCGTATTCAAAAATACCCCAGTTTTTGTCACCGTTCCATGTAGCCGCCGAGACATCGTCAATGTAGAAAGTCAATAAGTCATTATTAAACTGGGAGCTCACTTTTGTGGCAAATGAAATAGTTATCGTGTCCGCCGCAGGCACGCTGAATGATTTCGTCAGGTAAGTGCTCCAGTTTTTTTGAAGATAATTCGATTGGGCGCAATAATCTCCCTGGATAGGGTTATTGCCGGTGATAAACCATTCGACGTTTCCACTGGTTGTCCAGCCTTCAGGCAGTTCAGGATCCTCGAATCCCTCGAAATAATATACCTCGTAATTAGTAATAGTGATAAACAGGTTTTTGGTTAAAGTGTTGACGGTGTCTTCGACTGTAATGGTCAACGTATCGCCGCTATTACCCGAGGCTTGAATATAAGCAATGAAATCGGCGTCCGTATTTTCCTCAAACATCACGATATCGGTATCCGGAGTTGTCCAGATATATTGAGGCGGAAGGTTGCACAAAAAAGATTCGGCGCGAAGAATGTAATTTCCCAGATGCGCGAGTTCGAGCGAATCGATTCCAAAGGGGTTGGTTTCGGATACATTAATAAAAATTCCCTGGTTGACAGAATAGAAATCCTCACTGTTAAAAGTTTCCTGGATATAAGAATCGCTCTCCGTATTTTCGTTATCTATTATTTCCAGCTTAATTGTGTGATCGATATCACCCCGGGTAGGGCTTAAATAATTGAGCCAGTATAAACTATTGGCGTAAGCTACGATTTCCGCCTGAATTTCGACAAATTTCTCGACCGCCTCGGTGGCATCGTCTATCAGGTACGATCCGGCATTGCCAAGCGAGCTAAGCGCTTCCGGGTCGATTTCATCCCCAATGCCAATAGTATATACCCACTTATCGCCTCTTGCCTCCATGGCCTCCGCAAGAGTGTGGGAGTTTTGTGTGTCGCTGCCATCGGTCAAGGCGACAAGAAATCCTTGCTGGATTTCCGACAGATCATAAAAATCTTCCCATTTGGAGAGACCCTCGATGAAGGCGCCATAAAGATCGGTTGTCGCGTAGCCCGTATCGATAGAATTAACAGCCGCTGTGAGAAGTTCGACATCGCTGGTAAAATCCTGAATTAAAACCGGAGTATCGGAAAATACAAAAATCGCGATTTCTTGCTGATCGGTAATGTTATGGATTAGCGAGTCAGCGGCCTCTTTAATATCGCCCAATTTGGAGCTGACGCTGAGGCTGTTGTCTATTAAGAGCACGGTTTTGAGGCTATAGGGGATCATGTCCCGTTTCCGGATTTGCATAAAAGATTCAGTTGGAGAAACCGTCTCACCGTCCTCACTTACCCTGAAATCGGCGGTAACCAGATCAGCCACGCCAATATAATTTATATCAGTAACTTCAAACATGATATTGACATATGACGGCAGCTCGGTTTCCATATGAAACTTGATAAGCTTATAACCGGAGGTAATTACCGGTTTCGTGGTAGTTGATTTAGTGCATGAAAAGATTACCAGCATGGGGATTAACAATACCAAAAGATAATTTGCCTTTTTCATTTTTAAACTCCTGTTGAAATCGCGGATCAAATTACGGATTGATCCTTGTCTAAATTATTATGCTTTTTACAGGCTTAGAGGTATCTCCTCAACCGCACCTTGATTTCTCCCCATCTTTGGGAATATATAAATTTCGCAAATTGAATAGCAAGTAATTTTTTATAAACATTTGGCAAAAATTCCGGGTAGCGGTAAATCACGTAATAGTCATGGATTTATACAATTCGCCTGATAAGATATTTTCGCTCATATTTGAAAATTTCCTTGATTTTTAGTCGATTTGAAACCATCTTTAAAATGTTTCGTAATTAAGCAAACGATCGAAATGAGACAGGAGGCGTGGCTATGGCAAATGCGTGTGAAAATAATATTTCGCTGTCACGTCCCGACAGGCTTTTTAGCTAGTACGCGCGGTTTGGCGTATATAGCTTTTGATCTTATCGAACGGTTAGATCATTTTATGTAATAAAATAAGCCGCGGGCGTGGATTAGAGTCCGTGGTTAATTTAGAGAATTTTTATGGCCGCGGAGTAACTCATTCGCGGCTATTTAATTGCCGCTAAATGAAAATGAGGAGGATTAGTTATGGTGGTCCTGGAAGTTGTTTTTAGTAAAATCCGTTCAATTAAGGGTTCGCTGAGGTAGTCGGCTTGTCCGGTTAGCAATTCCTCGGTGAACTAACAGATTAAAATCACCTTAACGAGGAATTTGGCAATGAAATTAAGTGATCTGGGATGGAACTCATTTTTTGATAGATATTTTGATGAATATAGAAGCCAGGGATTAGCCGCTCTGCGGGTAATTCAGGAGCATAA
>Ga0299912_10000466_pt1 | contig 34836 bp, 35 predicted proteins | sample RVTome_2_FD_207667 | JGI IMG/M metagenome (GOLD analysis project Ga0299912, IMG submission 207667) | Soil microbial communities from uranium-contaminated site in the Upper Colorado River Basin, Wyoming, United States - RVT95D214 (version 2) ... | reverse complement strand
ACAACCCCCCCCCCCCCCGCCGGGGTGGGTGGGGGGGTGGGGGGGGGCCCCCGCTTCTTCGGCCAACCACCCCCCCTCACCCTGCCCTCTCCCCCCAGGGGTGGAGAGGGAAAAACCAAGACAACTTCATAAGTTAATCAGATGTGGAGATTCTGTTGCTCCGTTCCTGGCCTTAGAGCAAAAACCTTGCCGGACACTACTGCCCTGACCCCCCTTTAGAAAAGGGGGGAATAAAACCGGCTCCCGAAAAATTCGCGAACTTATGCAATTAGGTACTAGGGGCTGATGACGAAGGCTTTCTTGCGGCCCAGGAGTTCCCGGCGGCCCACGTCCACCACCGCCTCGGCCCCGTACTCTCCGGGGGGGAGAGTCAGGTTCTCCTTGATTTCCAGTTCCCGGCTGCTCTTCGGCAGCACCGGGATATCCGGGATCTTTACCAGGGCCACTTCCCGGCCCTGGCTGTTTTTTACCATAATCTTGCTGCCTTTGAGCCGGAAATGCCCCTCCCCCTGATTGGCCAGAACCAGTTTGAACACCAGCCCTTTCTCCTCCAGGGAGACCTGTAAGTCCTGGAGCTGGGCCTTGATCTCCGGCTTGCCCACCGTTTCATAGACGATGGCGGCGATGCGCCCATGCACCGCCATCTTTTTTCCCACCATCTCTTGCAGGGTCAATGCGGGCATGGCCTCAAACATGATGGCGGTGTGATAGCCTCCCTCTTTGGCCCCGGGGGGCACGGTCAGGGTATAGCGGACCTGGCGGGACAGGCCCGGTTCCAGACGGAAATCCCGGGGATTTATTTGCAGCCAGGCGGCGCAGGAACGGGGGTCTTTGCCGGCACGGAGATAATTGATCTCCCCGGTGGGGGTCAGGGTCCAGTCCTCCAGGTAGACCTTGACCCGGGCCGCCCTGGCGCCCTCGTTTCTGACAACAATTACATTGGTCTCCGCGGCGCCCGCGCCCAGGCGAAGTTCCACCCTGGGGGGGCTGACTAATAGACGCATTTGCGCTCTTGCGGGATGCGCCCCCATCAAGACCAGAACAAAGATACCTATCAACGCGGGGAAACTCTTTCTCATGGCGAACTCAGCTCTAAGGTCAATCCTTGGTTATAACTGCCGGTGGCATGGTTCCAGGAACTTTTCAGGAAAAAGCGCACCGTCCCCACCACGGGTCCCTGGCCCTGGCCCAGAAGTTGGGGCCGGTCCGCGCTCAAGGTGCCATTGGTAAAGACACTCCCGGGGCTGCCCTGCCAGGTCACCAGGTTGATGGGGATATTTTTGCCTGTGGCTGTCTGGAGGGGCCCCCGGGCCATCACCGTCAAGCGCCAGGGGCGCTGGGGCGGGGCCACCACCTGGACGGTCACCGTCTGCTGGGCTGCGGCCACCGGGCCTTTGACCGGCAGGCGCGAAAAGGATACGGTTTGGGGGCTGACGATGAGTTGCACGCCAGGGGTCTGCGCCGCCAGGGGAGCTAATCCCCATCCCCATGCCAGAATCAACCCTCCTGCCCACCACAGGCACTTTATAATTGAGCCCCTCACCACGTCATCCAGCTGTGCGTCCTGTCTAGGCCTTACTGTCTATGCGTTCCTTATAAGACAAGATATCTGCATCTGACAAGAAAATATTTTCCAGGGAAAATTCTTGTTTCGGCAGGAAGGGAAGAAATATGAGCCGGGCCCCAGGAAACGAAATGGTTTTTTCCCGTTCCAGCCCCTGCCACTTCCAAGGAAGTGGGGAAAATATGGGGGTCTAAGGTAGGCAAGCAGTGAAAGGGCTGCTATCTTTTCCCTATTTCTAACTCGCCGTTATCGCCATAGTTACGGGGCAGTGAGTGTGTAAGTAGCTATCGCTGTATAGCTTCCTGTGTGATAGAGCCAGCTGTTGGCTAAAAAAAAGCTAAACGCTCCCACGTAGTCCCCGGAAATAGCCCATGACCCCGCGGCTTGCGCACTGCCACTGCTCATTGTGCCAGCTGCATTATAACCGGCGCCTGTAGCAGTCCAGGTGACATTGGCAATGGCAATTGTACTGGTCGCGGAGGTTAGGGGTCCGTCACAGATAACCGTTAGCGTTGCCTCGGTGAGATCGATTAGGACTTGACACCTAACCGATACCGGGTTTTCTGTGGCAACAAACTGCGTAGGCGGTGTCGTGGCGGGAAAGTTAATTATGGTTTCGCCCAGGGTTAAAATGGCCACCGCGTCGACCTGGGCATTAATAGTAAGGTTCGCGATGTCCGACGCGCCCCAGGCCGTCCCGGCCAGAAGCAGTATCAAAAAACAGGCGCTAAGAATTAAAGCCTTTTTTTTCATGTTATTTCCCCCCCCCAGTTATGGTCCTTGCTTATTTTATCGGGTTATTCCACAACTACTTTAACGCCCTCTTCTTTTCCGCCCTTACTTTCGTTACCTGATTGCCGGTTCCCGGCCGGGGCCAGGCCCCGGAAGTCGCTTTCCCTCCCCTGTGACTCCCCCAGAAAGACGACCTTTTACCGAACCGGTTTGCCCTTACTTCACTTCCTGCGGTTGCCCTTTAAGCCCCATGGGCAAAGGACCCCTGGTATCATCGCAAACGATGATAATTTAAATGTCGGCAAAAGACAAGTTAAACTTTAATATTCTTAACAAATTTCTTAAAAAAATTCACTCCCGCTTTAAACCCTATTGTTGGAGAAGAACATTTATCCCTGCCGCTTTTTAAAAATTGCCTCCCTAACCTTTTCCCCCCGTCCTTTACCTCGGAAATCATGCAACATACTCCTGCTTTTGGGCCGGTTCGAATTTCCATTGTTTTTAAAGAATTCTCCTGGCAGGAGTTGCCGTAGTAAAGAAATATAAACTTATTAGGGCCCCGGGGAAAGATGGGGTCAAAGAGGCGGCCGCGATGGCGGCAATGCCGCCCAAGTCTCATTAAAAAAAGGAAGGGGCTGTCTTATAACAACCTTTCTGCCGCCAAGAAATTTGCCAAGAAACTCCTCTGTCGGTTCTTCATTGTTATTCTCAGAAGAACTACCAACCCTCCCGGGGGCATTGGCGGGGCCCGGGGGCCCGGCCCCCTCCCGCAACCGGCCGCGGCTCCCGGATCCTTCGCGACTTCCTTTTGATATCCCTCTTCCCTTTATGGAGAATTTGTCTTATTTTAGATAATGATGGCCTCTTGCCCGGAAGGCCTAGCCCCGGCGGGTTCTGAGGGCCTGGAAGGGTATCCGGCGGAGCCGCCCAGACAGAGGGAATAAGGAGAAGCTTAAGATGGAAGCCAAGGCCAAAGCCCCGGGTCAGGCCATGGAGCGCCGGGCTATGATCCAGGGGTTGTTGCAATCTGAGAGCCCAATTTGCGGAGAAAGGCGGGCTTACCAGCCGCGCCTCTGCCCCCGGCTGCAAGGCTTAGGCGCCACCCGGCCCCTGGCCGGCCCGGCATTGGAGGTCCTGAAGGTGGCCCGGGAGCAACTTCCCTTTGTCAGCCAAAATAAGCTCCTGGAAATCATCCCCGCCCAGGGCAAGCTCCCCTGGAAGGGGCCCCGGAATATAGGCATCGTCCTTTCCGGGGGCCCGGCCCCCGGGGGCCACAACGTCATCGCCGGACTCTGGGAAGCCGCCCAGCGGGCCCATCCGGAGAACCGGGTCCTGGGATTTTTGGCCGGCCCCAAGGGGATCATCGCCAACAAGCACGTGGAGATCACCCAGGAGATGGTGGACCGATACAAAAATTCCGGCGGCTTCCACATGCTGGGCACCGGCCGGGAAAAGATCGACACCCCCGAAAAAATGGAGCAGTGCCGGCAGACCTGCGCTGCCCAAAAACTCTCCGGCCTGGTGGTGGTGGGGGGGGACGACTCCAACACCAACGCCGCGTTTCTGGCGGAGAACCTGCGGGACTTAGGTGTGCAGGTCATCGGCATCCCCAAGACCATTGACGGCGACCTCCAGGTCCCAAACCTCTGCCAGATTCCCTTCGGCTATCACTCCGCCTGTATGGCCTTTGCCACCGAGATCGGCAACCTCAATTCCGATTGCAAGTCGGATCTCAAGTACTGGCATTTCAACCGGCTCATGGGCCGCAGCGCCTCCCACATCGCCCTGGAGGTAGCCTTTCAGACCCATCCCAACGTCATCCTCATCGGCGAGGATATTGAGGAACGGGACCTGACCATCCACCAGGTGGTGCGCTTGATCGCCGACGTGGTGGTGGCCCGGGCCAACCTGGGGAAAAATTACGGCACCATCCTCATCCCTGAGGGCATCATGGAGTTTATCTCCGAAATCAACGCCTTGATCATCAAGGTCAGCCACATCATCGCCGCCTACAACCGGGAGGCCCACGAAGAGGAGTTTTTCTACAAGCTCTCCTTCGAAGACCAGGTGCAGCTCATCGACAATAACGACATCTGGCGGGACTATGACAGCCGGGTCTTCCTGGGGCTGCCCCCGGAACTGCAGCGGGGCCTGCTGCTGCCCCGGGACAGCCACGGCAACTTTCAATACGCCCAGGTAAACACGGAAAGAATCCTCTTGGGGATGGTGGCCACTTACCTCCGGAAACAACGCTCCAAGGGGATTTATAAAGGCGTGTTCCGCACCCAGAACCACTACTACGGCTATGATGGCCGGGGTACCTTTCCCACCAAGTTCGACTGCGATTACACCTATAACCTGGGGCATGCCGCGTTCAGCCTCCTGGCCAACGGGGCCACGGGCTACATGGCGGCCATCAAGGACCTGCACCTTCCCGTGGAGGAGTGGCAGCCCATCGGCATTCCCCTGGCCCCCCTCATGCACCTGGAGGAGCGCACCGCCCGCCTGGAGCTGGTCATCCAAAAACAGAAGGTGGACCTGGAGAGCCCGGCCTTCAAGATTCTGGAACAAGAACGGCAGAAGTGGGCTATGGAGGACGACTACCGCTTCCCCGGGCCCATCCAGTTCCACGGCGCCAGCGCCGACGACAAGCCCATCACCCTGATGCTCAACGCCTTGGGGGGGTAGGGTTTTGGCATATGGGGGGAGGGGCTGGGGCAGATAGTGGTCAGTGGCCAGTGGCCAGTAGGTAGGGCGGGCGTCCTCGCCCGCCTTTAGTCCCTGGCCCTCCCCCCACCAACCTATCTTCAGAAGGTCTCAAAATGCTTGCAATCCCTAAGGGTGGCGGTCATAATTCTGGGGGGAGGGGGCAGCGCCTCTCCTCCCGCCCTCCTGGGGGATCGTCCAACGGCAGGACAGCGGCCTTTGGAGTCGCCGATGGAGGTTCGAATCCTCCTCCCCCAGCCACATTTTCAATAGTTTTTTGAGGTTGTTAAATGGACTGCCGCCCCCCCTGGGGGGGAGAGGGCGAAAAAAAAGGCAGGGCCATTGCCGGCCCTGCCCAGAAGATTAGGAGGGTGACCCTCTTCAGGGGCCACTTTTTGAATCAGGAAGCATCGAACCCAGAAACATAGTTATGATGACCCAAATAATGATTTATTCCCCCCGGCCGACCCGACGCTGGTTTTTCCGTAGACTCCACCAGGTCAAAATCAAATCATAAAGGAAGAAGAAGGTCAACACTGCCGAAACATACAGAATGGGGGTTAAAATGTAGTTTTTCATAGCTCTCACCTCGAATTTTAAGATTGATTCCTCAGAAGTCCCTGGCACAATTTGGGGTTTTGTCAGCGTTTAGGGAATTTTAAAGCGGACTTTTTGCGGCAGCAATCGGCACAACTACCTAATTTGCCCTAGGTAAAATTGCCTATATCCGGCAAAAAAAATCGCCGTGGTGGGGCTGCGGCGCTTATCCTCAAACGTAAGGGATGCTATCAAAGGCTGGCATTGATGTCAAGGGCCGGGGCCCGCGCGTCTGCCTATTTTTTGTCATAAATCTTCCTCCGGCCCTCGATACCCGCGCTTTGGCGGAAATATTAGGGGCGCGGCGGACCATTCGCCCCCCGGCAATGGTTGAGAAAATGCCGGGGATGATATAATTTAACAGGAGCGGTTTCCCCCCACGGAAGTGCAAGGCTCACTGGTGGGGCCCCCGGACTTCAAATCCGGTGTACCGTCTGAGAAGGCGGTAGGTGGGTTCGATTCCCATGCACTTCCGCCATTTTTTAAGAGGAAAGTCTGTGCCGTCCCCGGATGATCAGTTCAGAATAAGAAGATTCCAGCTGGTTAACGGGCAAGATATTACCATCTATGGCAAGCTGGTTAAAGTTCGCTCCGGGGTAGCCGCGACCTATAGCCTTTTTGAGGACAGCCGTGGGCAAAAATGGATGGAAATATCCCTGAATGATCAATCATCCCTGATCTTGTTGTCTGATGAATCCTTTGAACAACGCGTGGCTGATGAACTGCTGACGCTGGGGCTCAATAAATATAGTGGCTGACCGGGTGGCGAGCCAATCTAGGGGGAAACCGGCCTGGTAGACGCAAGGCAGCAGGGGATTTAGGCGGAAAGTCAACTTCAGAGCTGTAATGCCGTCTGCGGTAACGTCATTCCCCGGGCCCGGGTTTGACTTACAGATCCATCCCGGCTGCAGGCAGGAATTCCGGATAAAGATCTTTTATACAGACAGGACAAACGCTGTGGGAAAATAAGGTCTCCTTCCTTTTCCGGCGGCAGGGTTTCAGGTCTTGCCATTCCCCTGCGACGGTTAGGATTTTTTGGCACGAGCAACACCTGATGATAATTTCTTGGCCTTGACTCCCTTTTCCCTGCATATTCCTTCTCCTCTTCCCAGGTGTCCCCGGCATAATTGGAGGCAGATGCAGCTAAATTTCACCCTAGTCGTCCGCTGAGGTTAATTATATGGCGAGGCTCGGTGGAAGCAATCGGTACAACTGCCTAATTGGGGTTAGGCAATAATACCTATCCCCCGGGGATTTCCCTGGCACTTCTCCCGATTTTTTAGAGAATGCAAAATCATCCGAGTAAATATTTGACAAAAAAGTTTGTTTTTATAAAATTTAAGCAGCACCACGGGTAGAAACGTTGCCAGAGATTTGCCAGCAGGGGAACGGTTTGCCGGTCGTTCCTTTTTTTTTGCCTGCGGGTGCGCCCCTTCTTAGGGGGATTTGCGGAGGATGCAAGAATGCGAGTAAGAGGTAAGGTCAAGTGGTTCAGCGATGCCAAGGGCTATGGTTTCATTTCCCAGGAAGACGGCCCGGACGTCTTTGTGCATCACAGCAACATCGTGGCGGAAGGTTTCCGCACCCTGGAGGAAGACCAGGAAGTGGAATTTGAGATAGTGGATGGCAAAAAAGGCCCCCAGGCCCAGAATGTGATGAAAGTCTAGGTTCAGTCGTTATTACCCTTTGGGGAAGCCCAAGCGCAGTTTTCCTCCCTTCCCTGAGGCCCCCTTGCAAGCGCTAATCGCCGGCCCCGGGTTTTCTCCGGGGATGAAGCCCGGCTTGCAGCCTTATCCGGCGTCCGCCCGGGGCTTACGCCCGGGCGGACGTTGTCGAGACTGAAAGCCGGACCCCGGGGGATCCGGACCGCGGCGCACATCCAATATTAACCCCAAAAGGAGAGCTCTATGGCCAAAGTTAAAAATGGCGATTTCGTACAGGTGCATTACACCGGCGCCCTGGAAGATGGCGACGTCTTCGATAGCAGTGACGGCCGGGGCCCCCTGGAGTTCCAGGCGGGCGGCGGCGGGGTCATTCCCGGTTTCAATGACGCGGTCCTGGGCATGGAAGTTAATGAGGAAAAGAAGGTGGTCCTGACTCCGGACGAGGCCTATGGCCCCCCCCGGGATGACCTCAAGCGGGAATTTCCCACGGAGATGCTGGGGGGCGAAAAGGTGGAAGTGGGCCAGGTGCTCCGGTTCTCCAGCCCCCAGGGGCCCATCTCCGGGACGGTCCTGGAAGTGGCCGCGGACAAGTTCCACGTGGACTTCAACCATCCCCTGGCCGGCAAGACCCTGGTCTTTACCCTCAAGTTGGCGGGCATCAGCGATCAGCCCACCCAGGCAAGCTGTTCCTGCGGCTGCTCCTCCGAGGGCTGCGGGGATACCTGCGGTTAAGCCGCCGCGAGGGGGAAGCGGAAGCGCTTCTTCCTTCCCGAAGCTGCTTTAAAAAGAGGGGAGGGACAGAGCCTGTAAGCCCCTGTCCCTCCCCGGTATCTTTTCAACTTCCAGCCGAGTTATTGAGTTACATTCCCCGGATTAGCGGGAGTAGTGGGCGCATTCTGCCCGGGGCCTCTCTGCCCTTGGTTACCCTGGGCCTTGGCCCCCCGTCCCTGGGGACCATTGCGGTATCCGGGATAATTCGGGCAATCGGCGTTGCCCCGGCCTTGTCCTTGCCCCTGCCCGGTGTCCTGGGTGGTCTGGTTCAACTGGCACCAGGGACCGCCGCCGCCCCGGCCCTGGGCCCAACTGAGGTTGGCCCACAATAAAACTCCGGCCAAAGTCAGGGCCAGAACCGCAAACAGTCTTTTATCGAGTTTCATCTTGAGTTCTCCTTGGGTTTTCAGCCTCAAACTGCCAAACTTTATTGTGGTCCGGGTGGAGGCGGCGGTCCCGGCGGCGGCGGGCCCATGCCCTGGCCCCTTCCCGGACCCCAGTGAGGCCCCCTGGGTCCCATATGGCCCCGGTGGTGCCCCATGCCGCCCCGGCGCAGGCGCCGGTCCACCAAATCAACAAAGGCCGCTCGCTGCTCGGGCTTCAGGTGCTTTTTGCATTCCAGGATAAACCCGGCCACCTCTTCCTCCAGCCTGCCTTGGAGGGCGCTGATCTCCTTAATTTTGGCCTGGAGGGCGCTCCAGTCGGGAGCCTCCCCCTTGAGCAGGTCAAAGAGCTCCTGGCGTTTTTGCATCAATTCCCGGCGGAGCTGGTCCACCCGCCGGTGGTGCTCCGGCGCCAGCTTATGCAAGGCCTGGCGCTGCTCCGCATCCAGGTTCAGGCGCAGCCACAATTCCCGCAAGCCCAGAGGGCCCGGCGTCTCTTTCTGGGCCGCGGCCTGCCGGTCCTGGTAGCGCAAATAGGCAAACGCGCCGATGCTCCCCAGATTGAGGGCGAGGGAAAATATCACCAGACATAACAGCCAGTTCCGCTTCATAAGCCGTTAGTCTCTTCCGTCTGGTAGGAGACCATCACCGCGCCCAGGGAGCCCTGGGGAAAGTCATGGAATTCTTCCAAGGCCAGAACTTCGCCGTTGCCGTTGGAGGCTGCCTGGTAAGGATAAAAATCCCGGGCCAGGGTGCCCCCCAGAGCGATGCCCAGGACCAAGGACGCAGCCATGGCCAGGGACTGCCACCCATAACGGCGGCGGGGCCGAAGCCGGTCCAGCACCCCTGCCGCCAACCGCGCCGGCGCGGGTGCCTCCAGGCCGCCCAGGGCCGCGTCCAGCCGCTCCAGGAGGGCCAGCTCCCGCCGGCACTCGGCGCAATCTTCCAGGTGCGCGGCCGTCTCCCGGCGCTCTTCTTCCGCCAATTCGCCGTCCAGCCAGGCGGAGAGCCGCTCCCGCATCCCATTACATGCCGTCTTCACTTTTACTGTCCCCTGCATAAAATCCTCTACATTTATAAAAACACCGGCAACCAGCAAAACCGGCGCGGGGGATTAGGAAAAAAAGTTGCGTGGGGGGAGGGGCCAGGGGCCGGGGGTCCCTCCCCCACCCCCCACACCCCCATAAGCGCTAACATAAGGCTTTTTTGTCATTCTGAGCGCAGCGAAGAATCTCTCTTTTCCTTGGAAAATTGAGATTCTTCACTCCGCTTCGCTCCGTTCAGAATGACAAATATTGTTTAAGTTAGCGCCTATGCCCCACACCCCCCTCCCCAACCCGCGGCCGGAATAGACCTGGGGGCGATTCCCCCGGAGTTCCCTTGACGCTTACTCTTTCCGTGGTTACTATGGCTACCAGAAGTTTGGTCCTGATGCAGCAAAAATTTTCACCCTGGGAGGCAGTTATGTTATCGACTATTCCCGTGGATTTAAGCAAACTCACCAAAACCACCCTGAACCAGGAACTACTGCGCATCGGTATGATCGCCGAACTGGACGCCATCAACCTCTATGAGCAACTGGCGGCTTTGACCGATAACAACGACATCAAAAAGGTCTTCCTGGATATCGCCAAGGAAGAGAAGACCCACGTGGGGGAATTCCAGACCATGCTGCTCCGCCTGGACAAGGACCAGGTCCAGGAAATGGAGCACGCCAAAAAAGAAATCAAGGAACTCACCGGGAAGTAGTAACTGCTCGGTTTAGGGGATTGGGGGGGGAGGGCAGGGACCGAGGTTTCCTGGCTTTCCCCGCGTCCTTAAAAGGAGGGGGCTTTTAACTGCCTTGCTTCTTCACCTGCAGAAATGCCCGCATTTTCTGGTGCATGGCGCTTAAATCGAGGCCGGTTTCCTTGCCCAGGAGCCTTTTCACCAGCCCATAACGAGCTTGCAAGGGTAGGGTGAAGTAAAGGGGACTTTCCACCAAGACTGCCACTATTGCCTTCATAATCTTCTGCCTGAAGAAATATCTTTTTGTACACTTTGTGAATGCAAAATTGGGGCCAGGCCCTTGGGGGGGCCTGGTCCTTTCCTCTGAATGATTTTTGCAGAAGCCTTAATAGTCTTATACGCCGGACAAATTCAGGCCCGGAAGCCGCCAAGGGAGGAAAAGAAACGGAGGCGGGGAGAGGGAATGCTTAACCTTCAAACTTGTCGTCAAAGACCTTCATGGCGCAAAATTTGCCGCACATGGTGCACTGGTCTTCCTTGGCCTGGCTCAGAAGCCGCATTTAATCTGCTAACGCTTATTTCCAGACAAACCCAGGCTGGCTAAATTTTTTTCCACCATTTTTGTTTTTGGGTGGTCATCACCCAGGAACTGGCGCAAGATTCTCAGGGCCCGCTCACCACAACCCTTTGCTTCTTCTAAATCCCCAAGTGCCAGGAGTACGCTACCCAAGTTGTTCACATCTCTTGCAACCGAAGGGTGGTTGGGTCCATATGCAGCCTCGTCAATGGCTAGGGCTCGCTCATAGTGCGATTTGGCTCCTAATAAGTCTCCAAGAGACTGGAGCACAGAACCCAGGTTGTTCACAGCCGCGGCGCTTTTCGGATGGTTAAGCCCAAGTACCTTTTCACTGATGGTCAGGGCCCGCTCATAATGCGATTTCGCACCTGCCAGGTCACCCAGGGCCCGAAGCAAGTATCCCAGGCTACCTAAGTCATTGGCCACATTAGGATGATTGGGGCCGTAGACCGCCTCGTCTATGGCCAGGGCCCGTTCATAGTGCGACTTCGCACCTGCCAGGTCACCCAGGGCCTGGAGCACGGAACCCAGGTTGTTCACAGCCACGGCCACTTGCGGATGGTTAGAGCCATATGCCTTTCCAAAAATGGTCAGGGCCCGCTCATAGTGCAACTTCGCACCTGCAAGGTCACCCAGGTCCCGAAGCACATCCCCCAGGTTGTTTACAGCCGTGGCTACGTCGGGGTGATTGGGGCCATGCACTTTTTCCCAAATGGTCAGGGCTCGCTCATAGCACGACTTAGCCGCCGCCAAGTCAATCTGGGCCAGGAGCACGGAACCCAGGTTGTTTACAGCCGTTGCAACCTCGGGGTGCTCTGGCCCATAAACCGCCTCGCCTATAGCCAGGGCCCGCTCAATAGTCTTTCGTGCCTCCACAAATTCGGCGCGAATTTTTAAATAGAAACCCGCCTGGTTCATCAACCTGCCAGCGGCGGGCAGGGCTACCTGGAGACTCTTGGTTTGTTCCCCTGCCGCCAGGGCGTGGGGCAGGAGGCGGGCGCACCAGGGCCAAACCTCAACATTTGTTTGAATATTCCCAGGATAAGCCTCATTCACCACTTCCACAGCGGCCCCGGCCCATTTCTTTTTACCTTTTTTATCTAGGCGGTCCCGCGCCACCGCCTGCACCAAGCGATGCACCGTCAGGGAGCCTTCCCCTACTTCCAGCAAGGAATAGCGCCGCAGAGCCGCCAAGGCCGCATTCAGGGCCAGGGGATCGTTGACCGCCTGGGCCAGTCTTTGGGGCAGATGCTCCGCCCCCTGGGCCAGCATTTCCCTGGGGATGTCATCCGGGGCCAGGAAGGCGCAGAGGTTCAGGAGGTCCGCGGCTGCCGGGGATTCCTTCTTCACTTTCTGAAAAGAAAGTTCCCAGGTGGTGGCCACGGTATCCGGATAATCCTGGGAGGACCTGCCCTGGCGCAGCAGCTCCTGATTGCGCTGGCGGAATAATTGCAGGTAGCCAGAGAGGGGCTGGCCGCAGGCCTCCATATAGGCCGCGGCCTGCTCCAGGGCCAGGGGCAGGTCCCCCAACTCCTTAGCCAGTTCCCCGGCCGTGGCCTCATCCTCCTGCCCGGTGCGCTTCAGGAGAAAGGCCACCGCTTCCTCCCGGGGCCATTCCTTCACTTTCAGGGGCTGGGCCAGTCCTCGCCAGCCGAGGTGCCGGGAGGTAATGAGCACGTGCCCGCCGCCGCCCAAGGGCAGGAAATTCTTCAGGTCTTCGGGTTCAGCGGCATTGTCAAAGACCAGTAGCCATTTACCCCGCTGCCCCAGGTGTTGACGCGCCGCGGCCACCGCGGTTTCCTGCTCTGCGGCCCCTTTCTCCGGCAGATCCAGGGGCCCGGCCAGGGCGGCATAATCCGCGGCCAGGGCCGCGGGAGTCTCGGAGCGCACCCACCACACAATGTCATAATCTGTAGCATAGCGATAGGCATACTCCAGGGCCAGTTGGGTCTTGCCAATCCCCCCCAGGCCGTGGAGCGCCGCCTGGGTCAGGGCCGTAGTCTGCCCCGCAGTCAACGATGCTCGCAAATCTTTTAAAAGCTGCTCCCGCCCGGTGAAGTTGGGGTTGCGGGGGTGAGGCACGTTCCAGATGGGTGGAAGAGACCCCGGAAAACGCGGCCTTGTTTCCGAGGTAGACCCGATAGCAATGGGAAAAACTGGGGGAGAATCTGGCTTAACGCGTTGGCCTTTGATGTCTGCAAGGAGTTTGTGCTTTGCTGCGGTTTCATTAAGCCCAACCAAATCAATATAAACGATTTGTTTAAGTAGTCCTGTTAAATCGCATTCTCGAACTCTAACCGTTCTTAAGATTTTCTTTTCGCCAGTCGGGTCTTGAGCAAAAGCAGCACCCCATTCAGGTTTGGTATATAGCGCTTTCAGATAATCAGGCGAGAGGACTGCTATGGTTTGATCTGCTGTTGTACATGCTTTATCCATCTCCAAAATAAAATTTGATCCAGATAAAAAATCCCAAGCTTGGATGATAATGCTATAGCCTGCCGCTTCCAATTCCCAGGCAATCCACTCGGCCCAGGCTTTATCCGCCTTGTTGTAGCTGATAAAAAAATCTTTGCGGGCTTCCCCGGCCATGGACGCCTCGGCTATTTTGGCGCATCAGTTCATAAAGGACTTTACACAATTTCAAGCCCTAATTGCTGGGAAGTCAAGGGGAATTATGAACCTTAGGAATAATAAAGGGGCGCGGAAAGCTGTGCCCCTACCATTTTACCATGAGGGATTGGGGGAGGGGGTTTGGGGGAGCTAAGGTCCACAGGCTGGAAGCCTGTGCCACTGGCCCTTAGCCCCCTCCCCCAACCATCATTCGCCAAACTTGTCGTCAAAGACCTTCATGGCGCAAAATTTGCCGCACATGGTGCACTGGTCTTCCTTGGCCTGGCTCAGGTCCCGGTAGCGCCGGGCTTTTTCCGGGTTCATGGAGAGCTTGATCTGGGTCTCCCAGTCCAGGGCCCGGCGGGCCTTGGACATGGCCAGATCCCAGTCCCCGGCCCCGGGAATCCCTAAGGCGAGGTCCGCGGCGTGGGCGGCGATGCGGGAGGCCACCACCCCGTCGATGACGTCCTCCACTTCCGGCAGCTTCAGGTGTTCCGCGGGGGTGACGTAGCAGAGAAACGAGGCCCCCAGGGTGGCGGCCAGGGCGCCGCCGATGGCCCCGGCGATGTGGTCGTAGCCGGAGGCCACGTCCGTGACCAGGGGCCCCAGGACGTAAAAGGGGGCGTTAGCGCAGTATTTTTGCTGGAGGCGGACGTTTTTCTTGATGGCGGAAAGGGGCAGATGCCCCGGCCCCTCCACCATCACCTGCACGCCTTTAGCCCAGGCCCTCTTGGTCAAATCTCCCAAAATTTTCAATTCATGGAGCTGGGCCCGGTCGGTGGCGTCGGCCAAACACCCCGGGCGCAGGCCGTCCCCCAGGGACAGGGTCACGTCGTGGTCCCGGGCAATCTTTAGTAAACGGTCATATTGTTCGTACAAAGGATTTTCCCGGCGGTGGCGCCGCATCCAGGCGGTGAGGAAGGCCCCGCCCCGGGAGACCACGCCGGTAACCCGTTTTTTCAGCAGAGGCAGGGCCTTCCGGGTGACGCCGCAGTGCACGGTGACGAAATCCACTCCTTGCACCGCGTGGTGCTCCACCATGTCCAGGAACCAGTCCCCTTTGACCTCCTCCAGACTCCGGGCTTCGGTCATCACCTGGTAGATGGGCACCGTGCCGAAGGGCGCGGGGCATTGGGCCAGGAGGGCCTCCCGGAGCTCATCCAGGGGCCCGCCGGTGGAGAGATCCATGACCGCGTCGGCCCCGTATTTCAAGGCCGCGGCCAGCTTGGCCCGCTCCTTCTCCAGGCTGACGTCGTGGGGGGAGGTGCCGATATTGGCGTTGATCTTTACCCGCACGCCTGTGCCGATGGCCACGGGCGAAAGTCCCCGGTGCCAGGGATTGGCGGGCACCACCAGGGTGCCTTGGGCCAGACCCCGGCGGATGACCTCCGGGGCCAGACCCTCCTTCCGGGCCGCCTGGGTCATAACCTCGGTAATTTTGCCCGCCAGGGCTGCTTCGCGTTGCGTCATGGATTTGGTCTAGGAATTTTGGGGGGGGGCCGGGGGAGCACAGGTCCCCCGCCCTCCCCCAAGCCCCCTTTAAGGGTTTTAGTATTGAAATTTTATCTGAATCTCCAAGGAAATGAAAGTATGGGGAGCAAATGACCGGGAAAGTGATCGCCGAGCAAAAAATGCAAGGGTTTGGGGGAGGAGGCAGGGGCATCGGCGCTAACTTAACCAATATTTGTCATTCTGAACGGAGCGAAGCGGAGTGAAGAATCTCTATTTTCCAAGGAAATGAGAGATTCTTCGCTCCGCTCAGAATGACAAAAAAGCCGGGATCTCTGACCCCTGGCCCTCCCCCCACAAATCCCCCCACAACTTACTTTTTTTTGCAGGCAACGGTGGAATCGGTTAATATGGAGGTTGTGAAGAATTTGGCTATCTTAGGGTCCACTGGCTCCATTGGCCGGAGCACTTTGGCGGTGGTGGCGGAGCATCCCCGGGAATTTACCGTGGCGGGGCTGGCCGCGGGCCGGAACGTGGAGTTATTGGCCGAGCAAATCCGGCAATTCCGCCCGGCCCGGGTCTCGGTGCAGGACGGGGAGGCCGCGGCCCGCCTCCGGGAGTTGCTGCCGAGCGGGAAAAATCCGGAGATTCTGGCCGGTCCCCAGGGCGCGGCCGCGGTGGCCACCGCGCCGGGGGTGGACCTGGTGGTCTCCGCCATGGTGGGCGCCGCGGGCCTGGAGCCGACGCTGGCGGCGATTGAGGCGGGCATCCCGGTGGCCCTGGCCAATAAAGAGACCCTGGTGGCCGCGGGCTCCCTGGTGATGGCCGCGGCCCGGGAACGGGGCGTGGACCTGATCCCCGTGGACAGCGAACACAGCGCGCTCATGCAGGCCCTCCAGGGACAGCGCCGGGAGGACGTGAAAAAGCTGTGGCTCACCGCCTCAGGCGGCCCTTTCCGGTCCTGGGAAGCGGAGCGGTTGGCCCAGGTGACGCCCGCCCAGGCCCTGCGCCACCCCAACTGGAACATGGGGGCCAAGATCACCATTGATTCCGCCACCATGATGAACAAGGCCCTGGAGGTCATCGAGGCCAGCGTGCTTTTCGGGCTGCCGGTGGAGCAGGTGGGGGTCTATATCCACCCCCAGAGCATCATCCACTCCCTGGTGGAGTTCGTGGACGGCTCGGTGATCGCCCAACTGGGGGTGCCGGATATGCGCCTGCCCATCGCCTATGCCCTGACCTATCCCCGGCGCCTGCCCCTGAACTCGCCCCCTTTGGACCTCTGCCGCATCGCCCAACTGACCTTTGAAGAGCCGGACCTGGAGCGCTTCCCTTCCTTGCGGTTGGGCTATGAGGCCGCCGCGACAGGGGGCACCCTGCCCGCGGTGCTCAACGCGGCCAATGAAGTGGCGGTGGCCGCGTTCCTGGAAGGGCGCCTCTCTTTCCTGGGTATCCCCCGGGTAGTGGAGGAGGCCATGAGGGCCCATGCCCCGGAGCCCCTGCAAAACCTGGAGCAGGTCCTAAAAGTCAACCGCTGGGCTCGGGAGTTCGCCCAGCGCTGGATTGAACAAAAAGGAGCTTTAGCCCTTTCATGATAAGCCTGTCGACCACGATTATTGCTTTTATCATTGTCTTGGGAGTCCTGATCTTCATCCATGAGCTCGGACATTTCCTGGTAGCCAAGGCCTGCGGGGTGCGGGTGGATGCTTTTTCCCTGGGTTTTGGCCCCAAGTTGCTGCACAAACAGGTGGGGGAGACGGATTACCGCCTTTCGGGCATCCCCCTGGGAGGCTACGTTAAGCTTTTTGGCGAAAACCCCCATGACGAAGTGCCCCCGGAATTGGAGCACCGCTCCTTCATGCACCAATCCTGGTGGCGCCGGTTTTTCATCGTCCTGGCCGGGCCGGGATTCAATTTTTGCTTTGCGGTCCTGGCCTTGTTCCTGGTTTTCGCCACCGCGGGCATCCCTTATCTCACCACCGAGGTGGGCGGGGTAAAAGAGGACTCCCCCGCGGCCCGGGCCGGACTGCAAAAGGGCGATAACATCCTGGCGGTGTCCGGACAGACGGTGCGCCGTTGGGAAGAGCTCTCGAAAAAAATCAAGGCCACCGGCGAGCGCCCCCTGACCCTGGAGTTGCAACGGGGAGAGCAGGTCCTGACGATGACGTTGGTGCCCAAAAAGATGGAGGTCGCCGATATCTTCGGGGGAAAGGTAACCACCGTGCTCATCGGCATCAACGCCTCCGAAGAGCCAGCCGTGGACCGGGTGGGGCCTCTTATGGCCCTCAGGGAAGGAACGGCCTACTCCCTGCGCATCGCCTGGCTGACCCTGGAAAGCGTTTACAAGCTTTTGGCCTGGCAGGTGTCCCTGAAGACCCTGGGTGGGCCCATCATGATTGCCCAGGTGGCGGGCAAACAAGCGGAACAGGGGGCCAGCTACCTCATCCATTTCATGGCCGTCTTGAGCGTCAACCTGGCCCTGTTGAACCTCCTGCCCATCCCCATCCTGGATGGGGGCCACCTGTTTTTTCTTTTTTGGGAGGCGGTCCGGGGGCAGCCCGTGGCCATCAAACACCGGGAAATAGCCCAGGCCTTGGGACTGATGCTGCTTTTGGCCCTGATAGTCCTGATTTCTTACCAGGACCTCCTGCGGATCTTTGCGCCCAAGCCTTAATAATCCCCTGGTGCTTCTGGCCCTGGATACCGCCACCGAGAAAGGGAGCCTGGCCCTGGCGGAGAATGACCGGCTGCTGGGGGAATACTTTCTGCACAGCCCGGGCACTTATTTGCAGCGGCTCTTGCCCACACTGGATGAACTCCTCCGGGCCACGGGGCGCAGCCTGAAAGGCGTGGGGGCCATTGCCGTCAGCCAGGGGCCCGGCAACTTCACGGGACTGCGCATCGGCCTGGCCACCGCCAAGGGCCTGGCCTGGGCCTTAAGCTGCCCCCTGGTTCCGGTGCCCACCCTGGAGGCCCTGGCCGCGCCCTTCCCCTATCAGCCCCACCCCGTCGCGGTGCTCATGGACGCCAAACGGGAGGAAGTTTACCTGGGCCTCTTTAATTGCCAGGGAGAACTCCCCCAACCCCTTACGGAACCCCAGCGCCTGCCGGTGACCGCCCTTCCCTCTCGCCTGCAGCCACCGATGCTCCTCACCGGACCCGGCCTCAACGCCTACGGTGATTTCCTGGAAAAACACCTGCCCCCGGAAATCTCCTGGGCCCCGCCGGAGATGCGCCACCCCCGGGCCGCCACCATCGCCCGCCTGGGAAAATTCCGCCTGGAACAAGGGCTGACCGCGTCCCCCCAACAACTGACCCCCTCCTACCTGCGCCCGGCGCTGTGAGGGTGAGAGTTTGGTGTGGGGGGTGGGGGCCCGGGGCCGTGGGCCCCTGCCCCCTCCCCCAACCCCTTATTTTTAGTAGAATGACTACCGAACACTGATGCACGTCTTGGGAAGAGGGCGGGTAGGTAACCGGAGTTAGAAGTGGGGCATGGGTAGCCCGATAAGCCTTGTTTTTTGCTGCTCACTGCTAACTGCTAACCGCGCACAGATCCCTGGCCCTCCCCCCACAAATCACCTTCCCTGCCATAAAGACTTGACATTTGGGGGGGGGCGTGATAAAAAAAATAAATCTAACCAATCAATATTTCAGGGTTTTCATGCCTCAAGCGTCCATGCCGGTGGTGGATCTCCGGTCCCGCGAGCATTACATTGCTTCCTGTGTTGCCTTGGCCCAAGAGAAGTTGTCTCAATTCGGCTCCTTGGCCGAGATTGCGGCCCGGGAGCGGGAGATAAACCGCTATCCCCGCCTGGACCAACTGGAAGGGCCACACCTCATCCAGCTTTTGGAAGAAGAAGCTCCCAGGCCGGTGCGGCTGGCGAAGGAAGCGGTGGCCCGCGGGGAAGTGCTCTTGGAGCACGCGGCCGCGGGGGAAGGCACCCGGCTTTTCCTGGGGCCCAAGTATTTCATCAATATCGGCAGAGACCTGGACCTGGAGAAAGTCGCCCGCCTGATGAGCGTGGAGTCCGGGAAGGTGTTGTCTCCGGAGGCGGTGGCCCCGCTGCTGGAGTGCCGGCCCGGGGATTTGCTGCCCCTGTCCCTGGGGACCCGGCACATGTTACAGATGGCCTTCGACCTGGAAGGGCTGGCCCGGGAATTGGGGGCGGCTCCGGCGGAGGTCCTCAGCCGGCAGCATCTGCTGATCATCGTCAGTGAGGAAATGGCACCGGCGATTGAAAAGGAATTTTACCAGTGGCATTTTTTCGGCTTTAACCCGGCCCAGGTATATTTTATGGTGCAGGAGAGCTTCCACGGCATCAACCTGCAAAACGGACGCTTTTTCTATGATGCCTCCTCCCCCCGCCGCCTGCACAACCACGGGCAGATGGTGGTGCAGGAGGCCATGGACCGGCAACTCTTTACCCTGCCCGGGGCGCATGCCTGGGAAAAGGTCTATCATTCCCAGGAGGCGGTGGGGGACTGGCTCCAGGGTTTTGTTAATAAGATTTCCTATAATATTGAGGACCTGGACTATTTGACCGGGTCTTTGGATTTTCCCAGTCTGGGGCTGGTGCTGGAGTTGGGGGAAAAGGGGTTTCGTATGGTCATGGAGGTGGTGGCCAACAACCCCTTAAAGCCCCAGAAGGGCGGTATGCTGGCCTGGGACCCGGAATTGAACCGGGATGTGATGATCGAGAGCTTTCAGTTGGGAGATCTGCCCAACCAGGACATTGCTTTCCTGAACCGGAATTTCAACCACTACCCCCGGCCCTTTGAGAGTTGGCGCCGGGTCCGGGATGCAGGGCTGCTCATGCCGGTGGCGGTGAAAGACGGTTTCTTGTATTATCAGCCGGTGCAGGGAGACATCAATTTTCTGGTGCCCACCGCGTTTTTCCGCCGCCTGGAGATGAAGCCCATCAAAAATTTAAAGAACCCGGCCGCCTTGCCCCTGGCCGTTAACCGCATGGCGGCCCAGGACCGCCAGCCCGGTTTCCGGGAATTCGTGCAGCGCGCTTGGGAGAGGAGCAAATGAGTCCGCCCCGGAAAATGTTCGTAAACGCCGCCGACCCGGAGGAATTCCGGGTGGCCATCGTGGAAGAAGGCCAGATGGAAGAGCTGGCCCTGGAGTCCGCCTCCCGGGAAGCCACTAAAGCCAATATTTACAAAGGCGTGGTGGTCAATATCGAGCCCAGCCTCCAGGCGGCCTTCGTCAATTATGGGGGGGAGCGCCACGGCTTCCTGCCCCTGTCGGAAGTGCATGCCGATTGGTACCAGGAAAAACCCCAGAGCCGGGCCAAGACCAAGATTCAGCGGGTGCTGCGCAAAGGCCAGGAGCTCATCGTCCAGGTTTATAAAGAGGAGTCCGCCACCAAAGGGGCCTATCTCAGCACCTACATTTCCCTCCCCGGCCGGCGCCTGGTGCTCTTGCCCCAGCAGAGCCACCTGGGGGTCTCCCGGAAGATCGAAAAGGAAGAAGAGCGCCACCGCCTCAAGGAACTGGCTCAGAAATTGGGCCTGCCTCCGGAGATGGGCCTCATCGTCCGCACCGCCGGCGAGACCGCAGCCACCCGGGAACTGGCCAAGGACCTGAACTACCTCCTGAAGCTCTGGGAAAACATCAAGCAGGCCGCGAAATCCCAGCCGGCCCCCTGCCTGCTGCACCGGGACCTGGACCTGATCACCCGGACCGTTAGGGACTATTTTTCCCCGGACATCAATACCATCCTGGTGGACAACAAAGACGTCTTTCAGACCCTGCGCGCCTTTATCCAGGAAATGTCCCCCCGCCACGTGCATGCCCTGAAACTCTATAAGGACAATCTCCCCATCTTCACCCGCTACCAGTTGGAGGAGCAGATCGACCGCATCTACACGGAGAGCGTCCCCCTCAAATCCGGCGGCACCATTGTCATCAACCCAACCGAAGCCCTGGTCTCCATCGATGTCAATTCCGGGCGCAGCACCGGCGAAAAAGCGATCGAAGACACGGCCCACCATACCAACCTGGAGGCCGCCGAGGAAGTCGCCCGGCAACTCCGCCTCCGGGACCTGGGGGGGCTCATCGTCATTGATTTCATCGACATGAAGGACAAGAAGCACCAGAAGGAGGTGGAGCTGGCCTTAAAACACAGCCTGAAAAAGGACAAGGCCCGGGTGACGGTGGGGCCTCTGTCCAAGTTCGGCCTCCTGGAACTTTCCCGGCAGCGCCTGCGCCCCACCGCGGAGGTCAGCGCCTATATCCCCTGTCCCGCCTGCCAGGGCCGGGGCCGCATCAAAAAGGTGGACACCCTGAGCGTCAGCCTGCTGCGGCAAATCAGCACCCAGGCGGCCCAGGGCCAGCTCCAGGAGGTGCGGGCCCTGGTGCCCGCGGCGGTGGGCCATTTCCTCCTCAATAAGAAGCGCAAGGACCTCCTGGTCCTGGAGGAACAATACGGCATTAAGATCGTAGTGACCGGCAAAGAGGATCTGGGCCCCGAGGAAATCCTGGTGGACTACCTGAAACGGGAGGGAGCGGAAGCCAAGCCGGTTACCGAACCCAAACCGGCTCCGGAGCGCCAGGCTGCCCCCGAGGCCAAACCGGCTCCGGAGACAAAGCCAGCCCCCGAGACGCAGCCGGCTCCCCGGGCAAGACCAACCGGCGAAAAAAAACGCCCGTCCCGGCCCCGGCGGCGGTCTTCAAAACCGAGGCCCAAACCGGAGCCTCAGGGGGAAGCCCCCGCAGCCTCGCCCCCCCCGGCGCCCGGCCCCGGTCTTGGCGAGGCCGAATCAGCATAGAGGAGCAGTTTCATGCGCAGCAACTTGATGAAATCAGGCCTGGAAAAATATCCCCACCGTTCCCTCTTGAAGGCCATGGGCCTCACCGACCGGGAAATCGACCAGCCCATCATCGGCGTGGCCAATTCCTATAACGAATTCATTCCCGGCCATATCCACCTGGACAAGATCACCCAGGCGGCCAAGGCCGGGGTGCGGATGCATGGGGGCACGCCTTTGGAGTTCGGGGTCATCGGCGTCTGTGACGGCCTGGCCATGCACCACCAGGGCATGAAATATTCCCTGCCTTCCCGAGAGCTCATCGCCGACTCCATTGAGATCATGGCCACGGCCCATCCCGTGGACGGGTTGGTCTTGGTGGCCAACTGCGACAAGATCGTCCCCGGCATGCTCATGGGAGCGCTGCGCCTCAACATCCCCGCGATTCTGATTTCCGGGGGTCCCATGCTGGCCGGCCGCTACCAGGGGAAAGAGGTAGATCTGATCACCGTCTTTGAAGGGGTGGGCGCGGTAAAGGCGGGCCGCCTTGGCGAAGACGAACTCAAAGAGCTGGCGGCGTGCGCCTGTCCCGGGTGCGGTTCCTGCGCCGGCATGTTCACCGCCAATTCCATGAACTGCCTGAGCGAAGCCCTGGGGATGGCCTTGCCCGGCAACGGCACTATCCCCGCGGTGGCCGCGGCCCGTTACCACCTGGCCAAGATCGCGGGCCAAAAAATCATGGAAATGGTGGCCAAGCAGATCCTGCCCCGGCAGATCGCCACTCTGGCCGCGTTTAAAAACGCCATTGCCGCGGACATGGCCCTGGGCGGCTCCACCAACACCGTGCTCCACCTACCGGCCATCGCCCGGGAGGCGGAGATTGAACTGTCCCTGGAATTGTTCAACGAGATCAGCACGAAAACGCCGCACCTCTGCTCCATGAGCCCCGGGGGCCCCCACCATCTGGAGGACCTGGACCGGGCCGGGGGTGTGCCCGGGGTGATGAAAGTCCTTATGGCCGGCGGCCTGGTGGACGGCTCGCCCCTCACTGCCACCGTGGCCACGGTGGCCGACAATCTGGCCCCGGCTAAGGTCGTTGATGAAAACGTGATTCGGCCCCTGAACCGGGCCTACCACGCCCAGGGGGGGATCGCCATCCTGAAGGGGAATCTCGCTCCCGAAGGCGGGGTGGTGAAGCAGTCCGCGGTGGCCCCGGAGATGCTGGTGAATGAAGGCACGGCCCGGGTCTTCGAGGGTGAAGAAGGGGCCACCCAAGCCATCCTGGGAGGAAAAATCAAGCCCGGGGACATCGTGGTCATTCGCTACGAGGGCCCCAGGGGTGGGCCGGGCATGCGGGAGATGCTCACCCCCACCTCCGCCATCGCCGGCATGGGCCTGGATAAGGAAATAGCCCTGTTGACCGACGGCCGTTTCAGCGGCGGCACGAGGGGAGCGGCCATCGGCCACATCTCGCCGGAGGCCGCGGCCGGGGGCCCCATCGCCCTGATTCAGGAAGGGGACCGCATCAAAATCGACATTCCCGGAAAAACCCTGGACCTGCTGGTGGATGCGGCGGAACTCGCCCGGCGCCGGGCCGCCTGGAGCGCGCCGCCGCCTAAGATCACCCACGGTTACGCGGGCCGCTACAGCCGGGTGGTGAGTTCGGGGAGCAAGGGCGCGGTGTGTGAATGAGGGAGGATATTGTGTTTTGGGGAGGGGGCTAAGGGGAGTGGCCCATTACCCCCTCCCCCAATCCCATACATTTCTCTGTCTCACATTGCCAAAACCCGGAGGTTGTCGACATTCTCCCGGCATGGTGGGAGCAAGGAATATTGATAAAATGGCAAAGCAGTTTAATCCATGGCCAACGATTGATAATAAAATTCAATGCAATGTTAACCAGTTAATTGAGTTATCGACAAAACTTCCAAGAGCTATTAAAAAAACTAAATTTACTTTTAAGTTTTAGGAGAAATTGACCATGCGGCTGACCATTGAGCGGGAGACTTTGTTGAAGGGAGTGAGCCGGACCCTGGGGGTGGTGGACCGCCGGGGCACCATGCCCATCTTGAGCCATTTTCTCCTGGAAGCCGGGGATGGGGGCGTGAAAATTTCCGCCACGGACCTGGAAGTGAGCTTCCAGGGTTTTTATCCGGCCATGGTGGAGGAGCCCGGCTCCCTCACCCTGCCGGCCCATTACGTCCACAACCTGGTGAAGGAACTGCCCGGGGAATCCCTGAATCTGGAGGGCACGGAGAAATCCAACCTGCAGATGATCGTGGGGGAATCCCGTTACCAGCTCCTGGGGCTGCCCGCGGACCAATATCCCGCGATTCCCCAAATCACCGATCAGAATCTGGTGGAGGTGGAAAGCCGGCTGCTTCGGGAGATGATCGAGAAGACCATCTTCTCCGTGTCCGTGGACGACCTGCAGTATCACCTCTCCGGCATCTTCTGGGAGCGGGTGGAAGCAGAAGGGGCGTTTAACCTGCGCATGGTCTCCACCGACGGCCACCGCCTCACCCTGATCGAGCGTCCCCTGCCGGAAAGCGAGCAGTTCGCCATAGAAGAAGGCATCCTCATTCCCCGGAAAGGCGTGGGGGAGATCTCCCGGCTGCTGGGGGAGGAAGAAAAGGTGGCCATAGGGCTAAGCCGCCAGAGCCTGGCCCTGAAGGCCAACTCGAAATATCTCTTCATCCGACTGCTGGAGAAGAAATTTCCCGAATACCGCCGCATCATCCCGGAAAGCTCCGCGTTTCATTTCGTCTTGAACCGCCGGGACCTCCGGGACACCTTGCACCGCATTTCGCTCCTTTCCACGGAGCGCTTCCGGGGGGTGATCCTGAAAATGGGCCCGGAGCAGTTGGAGGCCTCCTTCAGCAACCCGGAAGTGGGGGAAGGGCGGGAGGTCCTGCCCCTGACCCTGGAGAAGGGCTCTCCGGGGGATCTACCCCTGGAGATCGGCTTTAACGCCCGTTATATCCTGGAGCCCCTGAATGTCATGGATGAAGAGGAAGTGGTTTTGGAGATCAATGACCGGGACCGGCCCTGCCGCCTGGTGTCCAAGGTGGACCCCGGCTATTTCACCATCATCATGCCCATGAGTTTATAAAGACGGTTTTGCGTTTTCTGTTTTTGGTAAAAAGAATGTAGGGCACCCTTTACAAGCAACCGGTGGGGATGCAGCGTGCAGATCAGAGATGATACCCAAGTGCTTGCCCAGTTTCTCGATGACGGTATAACAAAAGGGGATGCCTTAGACTTGCTGCCACTCCTTCCCCAGGGCAGCATCGACCTTTTCTTCACGAGCCCCCCATATGCCGATGCGCGGGCATATAGTCGGATACACCCAGACCATTATGTGGACTGGTTCCTCCCGTTTGCCCGGGCGATGTATTATGCCACGAGCAAAAGCGGCAGCCTCATCCTTAATATCAAGAATCGCGTGGCCAATCACGGCCCACTAAAAGGTCAGAGGCACCCATACGTTTATGAGTTGGTCCTAGCCCTTCAACGGATGGGTTGGCGTTGGCTTGAGACTTATATATGGGCGAAACCAAATGCAGTTCCGGGTAAGTTTGGCCCACGGACTAAGGATAGTTTTGAGTACGTTTACCATTTTGCGCGGGGCATCAAGCCATACTTTGACTTGAATGCAGTCAGAATCCCATATAAAGCAGACCCCACAGAGATCGCTAGGCGCAAATTGGATACACTTGGCAGACGAAACACAGATGCCGGTTTCGGCCGTGACCGAACGAAAACGTATCTACTAGGCGGGGCCGACCCCGGTAACGTGGTGACCGTTGCCCAGACGTACAATCAACATCGAGGTGTGGCACACACGGCAGCAATGCCGGAGGGACTATCTGAGTTCTTCATTAAAATCGCCAGCCCCGAGGGTGGAATCGTGATAGACCCATTCGCTGGTGGGGGGACTACCGTGGTTGTGGCTCGGCGCCTTGGACGCAGAGCGGCGGGATTCGAAATTCACGAACAATTCGTTGAGGAATCTCGCCGCCGCATCGCCGAAAAATCGGCTCTTGATATTCCCGGATATCTAGTCAAGGCCAGGTAAATCAGTGTCAAAAATACAGGACACAATCACGAAGATTGCCAAGGCGAACAGTTGGGATCACCGAATCGCGCAGATCCGTTTGATTCCTCAGAACCATGGGACCAACGAGCATCCAGGGATTTACGCTGAAATTGCGAGATTGCTGTATGTGCCGTACCTTGCCGCTGATTTCGCTTACATACACGAGGACCATTTTTATGGCAGAGAGTATTTCGAGGAGGTCTATGCCGCTGCTCACATGGCAACGGCGGGATTCACGAAGGTGACGGAAGCCGAGTTGACATCGGTTTTGGTGAGTAATCCTAGAACGCTGTTGGTGTTCCGTACGATTTTGGGCCTCACGAAGGGGGAGTTCGCTCACGCAACGATTGTGGCTGGCGAACCGATTGGCCTAACCCCCTTGTCTCCGAACAAGGTGGACGCAATGGAGCGAAATGGGACGGAAACCACCAATGAGCAAGCCAAGGTCGCGGCCAAGACTCTTACTCAGATCATTGATGGCTCGCTGTTCGGTGTTCCGCCGCATGGCCTTGTCAGTAAACAAGCAAAACCGGACACCGAAAATGGTTGGCCGAGTGTACGCCTCTTCGCTTCCGGTGGAGTCCCGTTCTCGCTGTTCCTCCATCAACGTCACTATGGTGGTGCGTTCCGGCAGATATTGGATGCTACATCCAAAAAGCGGGGAGACTTGATCGAGGACGCTGTAGAGGCACTATTCAGGGAAAACGGTGTTCCATGCATTCGCACGGGCAGTCACAACCAGGGCGACATTGCTGCTCGGTTTGAGGTCCGGGTTGCACCGGCACCAGACTTTGTGGTGTTCGATAAATCAGGAACACTGCGAGCGATCCTTGAATGCAAAGTAACAAACGACGGGGGTACGGCTCGTGACAAGGCACTTCGCTTCGCGAAACTTCGGGGAGAGTCGAATCGACTGGGTGGTATCCCACTTATCGCTGTTCTATGTGGCATCGGGTGGGCGCGAGTCAACGATGCATTGGGGCCAGTGGTTCGAGACACCGATGGTCGCGTTTTCACTCTATCGACCCTTTCGGCAATGCTCGAAGTAGCCCCCTTTCCATCACTGATTGGGCTTGAGCCAACCCAATAAATAATCTAGGCGAATTATGGATGAGAAAAAATCCTTGCGGCGTTTCGGGGAGCGGGTGGGTTATTCGGATGCGGAAAGGGAGCAATTTACTGAGGGCGACCCTCGCCTCCGGCAGATCACCAGATTGACCCGGGCCGCGGCCCGTTACTCCATTCAGGCCGAAGTAGTGGCCGCCAGGCATTGCAATTCCGGCTATCAGGTGGGGGACAGATTCATCCTGGACGTGGACGGCAACTTCGTCACCAAGCTCTGCCCCCCCAGGATGTGCGTTTATCTGGTGGCGCAAATGCAGGTGCCGGTGGCCCTGATTAACGAACGTTTGAGCGAAGGATTGGACCCCAACCAGTTCCATTTCATGCGCTACCTGCGCTGCCCGGACGCAGGCGTGGAATGCAGCGGCTACGGGGAAGTGATGCTGCGGATTAACGTAGTTCCCAGGATAAAATAAAGCAGTCGTTTATGAGTCGATGTCTCACCCATAAACCAGGAAAAGGCTGGTGGGGCGGGCCTCCGTGCCCGCCATTTCGGGAGGCGGCCAGAGACGGCCGCCCCACCAAAGCACTACTTTTTATTAACTTTTCAAGGCAGAAAAAGGTCTTTCAATGGCTCGCGTCGGCATCATCACCTGCTTAAACTGCACCCAGGACGCCAACTGCGCCGCCGTGGTCTGCCTGGCGGACCTGCGCAAACGCCGGGGCTTTTTCGAGCGCTACCCCCAGGATGAGCCGTTGGACCTGGTAGGCCTCATCAGTTGCGGGGGCTGCCCCACCCTGGCCGCACCGGAAAAGATTTTGCGCCGGGTGAAGGCGATCGCGGAATTTAAAGTCAATGCCCTGCATCTGTCGTACTGTATGACTGCTGTCTGCCCTTTTGTGCATAAATATGAGGAAGTCATCAAGGAAAGTTTTCCTAACCTGGAGATCGTCCTGGGTACGCATCAGCCCAACCGGCCCCAGGCCGAGTTTCGCCAAGGGCTGAAAGAACTGCTCTGCCAGACCCTGGCCGGCACCCAAACCATGGCGGATATAATCCGGGGGACCATCAAGACCCCCCAGGAATGAGCGTAGTGATACCTTTCGTTAGATATATGGGAAAAACTAAAGTTTAGCCTAAATCTTAAAGTCCCCCTTTCCTAAAGGGGGATTTAGGGGGATTTTCAAGAGCTTATTAAAATCCCCCCTGACCCCCCTTTAGAAAAGGGGGGTAAAAAACGCGAATTTACAAACCCCACGGTAGATTTAAAGGAGAAGCATATTGGCTAAAACCACCAGCGCTCCCGAAGAATACGGCGCCGAACAGATTCAGGTTTTGAAAGACCTGGAGGGCGTGCGGGAACGGCCGTCCATGTACATCGGCAACACCGCCACCGAAGGCCTGCACCACCTGGTCTATGAGGTGGTGGACAACTCCATCGACGAGGCCATGGGCGGGCATTGCACCGAGATCAAGGTGAAGATCCACCCGGACAACAGCGTCACCGTGGACGACAACGGCCGGGGCATCCCCGTGGATATGCACGCCACGGAGCATCTGCCCGCGGTGGAAGTGGTCATGACCCGCCTGCACGCGGGGGGCAAGTTCGACAGCGGCGCCTACAAGGTCTCCGGCGGCCTCCACGGCGTGGGGGTCTCGGTGGTCAACGCCGTCTCCGAATACCTGGAGGTGGAGATTCGCCGGGACGGCAAGGTCTATCATCAGCGCTACGAACGGGGGAAAACCCGAACTCCGTTGACGGTCACCGGGGAGACCAAGCGCCGGGGCACCAAGGTGCTCTTCCGGCCCGACCCCCTGATCTTTCCGGAGATTAATTTCAGCGACGACCTCCTGGCCCAGCGCCTCCGGGAACTCTCCTTCCTGAACGGGGGCTTGCGCGTCCTGTTGGAGGATGAGCGCAGCGGCCGCAAAAGCGAATTCCTGTACGAGGGCGGCATCGTCTCCTTTGTGCAGTACCTGAACCGCAACAAGAACCCCATCCACCCGGACCCCATTTATCTATCCGGGGGCCGGGGCGGCATCCAGATGGAGATCGCCTTCCAATACAACGAAACCTATAACGAACAGATTTTCACCTTTGCCAACAATATCAACACCCGGGAAGGGGGCACCCACCTGAGCGGCTTCAAGGCGGGCCTCACCCGGGCCATCAATCAGTATATGACCACCGCCGAGCTCCCCAAGGCCCTGAAAAACTCCCACCTCCAGGGGGAAGACGTCCGGGAGGGGCTGATCGCGGTGGTGAGCGTCAAGCTGCCCCAGCCCCAGTTCGAGGGGCAGACCAAGACCAAGCTGGGGAACAGCGACGTCAAGGGCCTGGTGGAAAACCTTCTTTATGAGACATTCCTCACTTACCTGGGGGAAAATCCCGGGGTGGCCCGGCGAGTGCTGGCCAAGCTCCTGGATGCGGCCCGGGCCCGGGAAGCGGCCCGGCGGGCCCGGGACCTGGTGCGCAAGAAAGGAGCCCTGGGGGACATGACGCTCCCGGGCAAGCTGGCGGATTGCCAGGAACGGGACCCGGGGAAAAGGGAAATCTACCTGGTGGAGGGGGACTCCGCCGGCGGCTCCGCCAAACAGGCCCGGGACCGCCGCTTTCAGGCCATCCTGCCCCTCAAGGGCAAGATCCTGAACGTGGAAAAGGCGCGTTTTGAAAAGATGCTGGAAAACTCGGAGATCCGCACCCTGATCTCCTCTTTGGGCTCCGATCTCTCCAAAGAGGAGCCTAATTTGGAGGAGGACCTCCGGTACCACAAGGTGATCATCATGACAGACGCGGACGTGGACGGGGCCCATATCCGCACCCTGCTCCTCACCTTTTTCTACCGCCAGATGGAGCCCCTGGTAAAAGGCGGCTACCTGTATATCGCCCAGCCGCCGCTCTACCGCGTCACCCGGGGCAGCGAAAAGACTTATCTGAAGGACGACGGGGACTTTAAAACCTATCTGATCCAGCGGGGCATGGAGAAAAAGCGGCTGCGCCAGGGCCCGGAGCGCACCCTCCAGGGGCCCGCCCTGTCCCAGGCCCTGGAAAAGGTCTTTGCCTATCAGGAATACCTCAGCCGCTTTGAAAAACGGGGCCTGGCCCGGGAGATTTTGCGGCTGTTCCTGGCCCAGGGGGTGACCTCCAAGGAGAGTCTGCGCCAGGAAGAGCTGCTGGCGGCCTTGCTCCAGGCCCTGGCGGCCGGGGGCCGCTGGAGTGCCCGGCTGGAGCCGGATGAAGAGCACCACGCCCAGGCGGTCATCATTTCCCCCCGGGAGCGGGAAGCCCAGGAAATGCGCCTGGACTGGGAGCTTTTAGGGGGTAGCGACTTTCAGGCCCTGGTGAAACTGGACCAATCCCTGGTGGATTTCCAGTCCCCGCCCCATCGCTTGGAGGAAAAAGAAAAGGTTTGGGAGTTTTCCACCCTGGAGGAGCTGGCGGCCTTTATCCTTGAAGAAGGCCAAAGGGGCGTGACCATCCAGCGTTTCAAAGGCTTGGGGGAAATGAACCCGGACCAGCTTTGGGAAACGACCATGGACCCGGAGACCCGCACCCTCCTCAAGGTGAACATCGAGGACGCGGTGGCTGCGGACGAAATTTTTACCATCCTCATGGGGGACAAGGTGGAGCCCCGCCGGGAGTTTATTCAGAGCAACGTCCTTGAATTGAACGAATTGGATATTTAACTTAAGCCTACCGGGCGGGGGCCGCAAGTCTCAAGACCTCCTTTCCCCGCCCGCTGGCATGAAGAGCAAAGGGGAATGGGAAACGGAGGCGCCGCGATTCGGTCCCCGTCCCCGCCCAGACAACTCTCAGGAGGAATGACCATGCACCGCAAAGCCAGCTTTGAGATTACCACCACCCGTAGGGAAACGCTTTCCGTGGGCGACACCCCGAATCACTGCTTAATCCTTACCGAGTTGGAAGGAGTGCCCATCGACTACACCCCGGGGGTGGCCGGGGAATTCGTCTCCCGCCGCAGCGTGGGCTTCCATGACCGCATCAAAGGCACCGGCCCCATGCAGGGCTACGCCATCACCAATTACCAGCACGGCTCGGTTTACTCCCGTTTTGAAGGTCAACGGGACGGAGCCACCAAGATCACCAGCGGTACCTGGAAGGCTTACAAAGGCACGGGGAAATTGTCTAACCTGAAAGGCACCGGGAATTTTACGGTAAAAGATGGGAAAGCTCCCGGCAAGTTCATCCTGGACATGGAAGGGGAGTACGAACTGTAAGCAGTTGATTTCCCGCCGGAGTCGGATACCGGAACCTGCCTCTTCCCCCCGGGGAAAAGAAAAGCGGTGGGGGTGGTTCAGAGCCGCCCCTACGTCTTTCCCTGGTGGATGCTCTTTGGGGCAAGAAACTTAACCCCTTGCCGGGGTAGAAATCTAGCTGTGGAGAGAAGAAGAGCGATGTCTGAACAAACTTGCGCCAAATGCGGCGCCGCCTTAGAGCCCGGGGAAGCCCGGGAATACGCCGGCCAGGAGCTCTGCGAGGATTGCTACCTTGACTCCCTAAGCATCACCAAGACCTGCGACCCCTGGGCGGTACATACGGCCAAAAGTCTCAAGGATTTGCCGGGGGGACAAGCCCTGACCCCCTTGCAACAGAAGCTGTACGATCTGGTGCAGGAACGGGGTGAGGTGTCGATTCCCGAAGCCTGTGCCCATCTGGGGCTCACCGAAGACGAACTGCGCCGGGAAATCGCGCCCTTGCGCCACATGGAAATGCTCCGGGGCTGCAAGAAGGATAATCTCATCCACCTCACCCTGTTTTGACCTCTGAAACCACAGACCTGGATTACGCCTTAATCCGCCGGGTGGCCCGGGGCGAGACCCCGGCCCTGGCGGAACTCATCCGCCGCCATCAGACCCGCCTCTATAATTTGGCCTATCGCCTGCTCAAGGACCCCCTGGACGCGGAAGACGCCCTCCAGGAGGTCTTCATCAAGGTCCATGAGCACGCCGCCCGCTTCGAGCCCAAGGCCACGGTGGGCGCCTGGCTCAACCGCATCACCGCCAACCACTGCTTAAACCGCCTGCGCCAGCGGCATTTCCAGGAGTCCCTGGACGCAGAAGACGCGGTGGCCGTCGTGGATACCGGGGCCAGCCCCCTGGAGGCCCTGGAGGAGCAGGACCTGGCCCGGCGGCTGGAGGAGTTGCTGGCAAAACTCCCCGAAAACCAGCGCCGGGCCCTGATCCTGAAACGCTTCGGGGATCTCTCCTACCAGGAAATTGCCGCGGAAATGGGCCTCAGCCCCCAGGCGGTGGACGGCCTCCTGAAACGGGCAAGGCAGACCTTGAAAAACGCTTTACAGGATTATTTGGAATAGAAGAGAGCCATTAAAGAAAATATGAGCCACCCGCAAGAAACTTGCGATTATGGTTATTATTTCAATTCTTTCAATAAGTTATGCTGCTAAAAAAGCTTTGACTATTTTTTAAAAATGGATTATTCTTCACCAACAAGCTGGAAAGGCATGGCATTATGGAGAGACATAAAATTAGGCTCTACAGCCTTTGCCTTAAAAGGTTTTATATTACCCCCCCCTATATTTCCCTCATCAAAAAATTTTCTACGTTAGAAAACCCAACGAATAATTTTGCCCGGAAAAAGGTTTTCCTTTTTCCCTGGGCGATAAAGCTTGCTGTTTAATAAAAAGATATGCCATGCCGGATATTGATTAGTCATGAGTGATGGTTGTTAAAAAAAGAGACATGTCTGAAAAAATTTATTTGGGGTTAACTGGTTCATTTGGGAGTGGATGTTCTACTCTTGCGAAGGTATTGGCAGAAAAGGAGAATTTCATAATTATAAAACTATCAGATGAAATAAAGGAGGAAGCTAGGGAAAGGGGTTTTCCAAATGACAGAAAAGCTCTTCAAGACCTTGGGAATTTGCTTAGACAAGAAAACGGAAATGGCTACTTGGCTAGTAAGGCTCTTGAGAAAGCAACTCAGTCAGGACAAGAAAGGATCGTTTTTGACGGTATAAGGAATATTGGGGAAGTCACAGAATTTAGAAAACACCCTTTTTATTATTTAGTCGCTGTTGATTGCTCTAAAGAAAACCGATGGAGAAGGTTGAATGTAATTTATGATGGCAATATAAGGGCCTTTGACATAGATGATAAAAGAGACAAAAATGAAGGCGTAGCTTATGGGCAACAGGTATTAAGGTGTGTAGATGAAGCAGATATTCTCTTTATAAATGAAAACCCAACTCCAAATCCTACTCCACAGAGAATAACAAAAGAATTAACTGATAGATTCAGTCCGTTTTTAGGTTTAATAACCAAAGATAAACTTAGAAACCCTAATATCCATGAAACAATGATGACAGTTGCCTCTACCTTGGCGCTGCAATCTCATTGTATTAAGAGAAGAGTAGGCGCTGTCTTGTGCCAGAATGATGGGTATATTATTTCTGCTGCTTATAATGAAGTGCCAAGGGACCAAAAGACTTGTTTAGAAGAATGCGGGATGTGTTATAGAGATTCTATTAGGTCTAAACAAAAAAGTGAAATATTAAAAAAATATAAATTTTGTCCATTATGCTCCAATGAACTAAAAATGAATGGCAATGGTTGGGTTTGTCAATCTTGCAAAGGCGATATTTCTAATCTAATTCCTGTATATAAGGCATTGGATAAATGTCGTTCGTTGCATGCAGAAGAAACAACTATTTTAAAGGCAACCAATTATCATATTAACCACGATACAACGCTTTATACAACCACATTTCCATGCTTGCAATGTGCTAAAAGAATATTACATTCTGGAATAAAGAATATTTATTATATTGATCCTTATCCAGAAGAAGAATCTATAATCATGTTGGAAACCGGAAAGGTATATACTGAAAAGTTTCAAGGAGTAAAGGCCCAGGCTTATTATAAACTTTTCTATCCATATAGAGAGTCTCTTGAGATGGAAGTATCTAAAGGAAGTAAAAAATAAGGAGGGGAGAACGATGGAAATATGCCCGAAGTGTCGTGATTACACTTTAAGCTATGATCCGGCTCGTCGAGTTGCTATTTGCTATAGTAAAAAATGTAATTATTGTCAACCTATTAATGATTATAAAGATTACTTTAAAAGCTTTATAATAAGTAAATTAAATTGGGAAAACTACTGTGCAAAAACACCGTCTTCTATAAGAAAGCTAAGAGGAACGATGGCTCCTTTGACTGGAACGTGACATTAAAATAGCTTCCAGATGAGGCCGTAGTCCCTCATCCCCCTACGCCCCAGATCCCAACCCATTACGGGGTTTGAGCACATATCTATAAGAGGGTTAGGAGTGAGGTGTGGGGGGATGGGCAGGACATAAGGGCCTTGTCACTACTACTACAAACTTCCATCCCTCCCTTAATTAGTAATATAATACCCCCCATGAAGGTCCACGAACTCCTGGCTGCCGGGTATATCGAGCCCCGGTTTGCACCCCCCCCAGGCGAGTCGCTGTTGTCCCTCCTTAAGGAGGTGCGCGCCCGGGCGGAGCTGACCGTGGAGCCGGAGCGCTTTGCCGAAGAAGAGCCGCGCCTGCTCCACGGCTACCTGGGGGAAGGCCTGGCCATCATGCACGGCCTCACCGACGCGCTGTCCCGGGAGTTCCTGGCCCTGGCCCTAGCCCCCCAGGGCGTGGACCTGAACGGGCAAAGCCTCCAGGTGGTGGCGGTTCTTCTCTCCCCTCTGAAGGAGAGCGGCAGCCATTTCCAGATCCTCTCCCGGCTCATTTCCCTGCTCCGCAACCCCCTTTTTCGGGAAGAGTTGCTGGCCAAAGACACGGCTCCGGAAATCCTGCGGGCCATCAAGCTGCAGGAGGAAGCCGGCCATGAAAACTACTGGGTGCTCTCCCGGGGCGAGGTTCTGGAGGAGCTCAAGAGCAGTGAGACTGGGCTCACCCAGGAAGAAGCCGCCCGCCGCCTGGCCGAGACCGGACCGAACCGCATTGAGAAGCTCAGGCGCAAACCCCTGATTTTCCGTTTTGGGGCCAACCTGGTGAATCTCTTCGCCCTGCTCTTGTGGGCCGCGTCCCTCTTTGCCTACCTCGCGGGCATGCCGCAGCTGGCCGGGGCCATCCCTTTGGTGATCCTGATTAACGCAGTCTTCAGTTTCTGGCAGGAGTACC
>Ga0299912_10000465_pt1 | contig 34915 bp, 29 predicted proteins | sample RVTome_2_FD_207667 | JGI IMG/M metagenome (GOLD analysis project Ga0299912, IMG submission 207667) | Soil microbial communities from uranium-contaminated site in the Upper Colorado River Basin, Wyoming, United States - RVT95D214 (version 2) ... | reverse complement strand
GTCCGCCGGACCGTCGGGTCCGGCGGTCCGGCCCGTACCGCTATATCCAGCCGAGTGATATGGCGAGGCCGAGTACTATACCTCCGGCCATTACCACGATGCCGATGGCGATGGTCGCCGGGCGCGGCAGTTTCATGTTCTGAACCAGCCAGTCGCCCGGATTGATGACCATAAGCAAACCCAGAACGAAAACGCCCAACCCAATAAGAATGCCGACGATAACTGACATAGCCTGTTCTCTCCTTGGTCCGTGGCTTTAATGGCGCATGTTGCGCGACTTTGTCGCTGTCCCTGTTTAATCGCAAAGAAACGGTTAATACGTGTCTCTACAGCAACGAATATAAGTCAAGCACAGTGCGAGTAGTGCAACAAGCGTCTTGATAGGGTTTTGTCGGTTAGTTGCATAAAACCCTGTACTGTTGCCGGCGCGACAGGCAAGGAACGTGATGTGGTGCTGTTGGTGCTTGCGTCGTTCTCGGCGCGGGGGGGGCGGCGCGTATGGCCCGCCCTTGTGGGGCCGCCCTTCTCTTTGGCACACTCGTCAGGTCGACGGGCGCGTTTCACCCATGAGGTGGGGAAGAAAATGAATGTATGGAAATCTCTCGCGTGGCTGTGCCTGGCCCTGGCCCCGCCGATCTACGCCGTCGGGCACCCAACGGAAGAGTGGGATGAATACATCTTCCCCGCCGGCAATCCCATCTGTGAGTCGCACCTGCAGCAGGTGCATGGCGCGGCGCCGGAGGGGGAGCAGGCGCTGGCGCGGGAGTTCGAGGAGTATGGACAGCTGGTGGAGCAGGCCCTGGTCTACCGGGCCAACACCATCGCCGAGGGGATGCGCCTGAAGGCCTTGTCCGGCCCCCTGTCCGGCGCGGACCTGCAGTTGCTCAACGAAGGCATGGTGCTGCACCTGCAATTGCGGGAACAGCTCCTGCGCATGGCGGAAAGCCATGAGTGCTGGCTCGACCCGGCCACGGCGTCCCTGGAGCGCCTGCTCACGCCGCGCCAGCGCCTGGAGGGGATAATGCTGTCGCTGTCGGCGGCCCTGGTGCTGTACGACAACTACCTCCTCGCCATCACCCTGTTCGAAGAAGATGCGCGCCTGCGCCGCGTGTTGAACGACAGCGATTCCGGCTACGGCATCGGCCGCGAAATCCTCACCTCCATCTCCCTGTCCTACAACTCCATCCAGAACCGTGCCCGCGTGCGCCGCGCCATTACCTTCTATGAGGCGGAGGTGCGCCGCTTTGCCGCCGAGGTGAAGTCCGAACCGCGCCTGCGCTACCTGGAAGGACTGATCGAGCAGAGCGCCTCCTACGACATGACCAAGGCCTTTTCCCCTGCCTACGTCGTCGGGCGCAAGCTGCATTTCATGGAGCGGGTCACGCGCGATCAGCTGGCCGAAGTGGCCACCGGCGGTGTAAGCCTGTTCAGCATGCTGTTCGGCAACGCAGTGGGGCTGGTTGAAACGCGCCACGGCAAACTGTTTCACCGTGACGACGTGACCGCCGCCATCGCCGGGCAGCTGCGGGCGGGCGACATCCTGCTGGAAAAGACGCCATTTCGGCTGACCGATGCATTAATCCCCGGCCATTGGGGCCATGCAGCCGTATGGATCGGCAACGAGGCGGAGCTGCGCGCGCTGGGATTGTGGGATCACCCGCTGGTGCTGCCCCATCGCGCGGCCATCCGCGCCGGTGCCGGGGTGGTCGAGGCGCTGCGTTCCGGCGTGGAATTGAACCCGCTGGAGCGCTTTCTCAACATCGATGATATCGCCGTGTTGCGGGCACGGGAGAGTAACGTGCAAGGGCGCGCCACCCTGGTTCTCAACGCGCTGCGCCAGATCGGCAAGGACTACGATTTCAACTTCGACGTGGAAACCACCGATCGCATCGTCTGCTCCGAACTCATCTACGCCACCTACACCGACATCACATGGCCGACGACGAAAACCCTGGGCCGCTCCACCATCAGCCCGGATCAGGTCGCGGTGAAGGCCTTGCCGGGCGGGCCGCTGGAACTGGTGCTGCTGTATCACGACGGCAAGGCGGTGGTGGAACAGCGTGAGATAATTCACGAACAGCTGTTGGGGCCACGCGAAACCCTTGCCGCCGCAAAGTAGCCTGTAAGGCTGCCGGTTGACTTGTCGCGCCAATTAATGGCCGGTGACATCATTATGCGTTACCTCGACGCGGTGGTTGGCGGCAGCGAGTGCGGCCCCCAGTGTGACCGCCTGCGGCAGCCGAATCTCGACCCCCGCATTGCGCAGGACGTAGTCGGTACCTTTGCCATGAAGGTCGGCATGTGTCAGCACCACATCAACCTTCTGCGTGACGAGCCACTCGGCCACACGCATGCCCTTGGCACGCTCGGCACCCGTGTACGGATTGGTGACCACGCGCTGTTCGTCTATGCCGCCATCGTTGCGGCGCACCTTGACGAAGGCAAAATAGGGCGCCTCGCCAAAGTGAGCGCTTATGTTGCCATCGGCATCAGCCAATGGCACGGCGTAGCGCAGATATGGTGTGGCTGCAGCCTCCACTTGTATCAACGCCCGTTCAACGTGTGGCACGCGGCTGCGTATTGCTAACTCGATCCGGCGTACTATCGCCTCTACTCTGGCCTGCCCGGTCGCTCGCAGCACAAGCCCGGCCTCGACGAAGCGGAAACGTCCGGCATTGCGGCCGGTGAGCCATTTGATCTCCGCAACAGCCCCCTCTGTCTCGATCACTTCGCGTATCTTCTGCAGTGTCTCAGCATCCAGCGACGCATCGAGTAGTACGCGCATGGCGTCGCGCAGCAGATCCCAGCCGGTCTTCACCACCGCCAGCACGATGATCAGCGCGGCGGCGCGATCGAGCGCGAGATCGAGCCAATGGGCAGCCAGTACAATGAGGGCAAGACCGGTGGTGTATACGTGCACGCGGTACTCGCGCGCATCGGCGATGAGGGCGGGAGAGTTGGCCGCCCGTCCGGCGCGTAGTTCGTAATGGCTGAACAGTTGGGGCATGACGATGGTGGCCAGCAGCAGGGCCAGCATCCAACAGTCGGCCTGCACCGACGCCGCCGGGGCCAGCAGTGCGTCGCGGACGATTTCGTAGGCAGTGACGAACACCAGGACCGCCAGTGCCGCAGCGATCAGGTTTTCCAGCTTGTACAGGCCATAGGGAAAGGCCGCCGATTTGCGGTTGGCGAGCTTCAAGCCGATGAGTACGGCCACCGCGGCCAGCAGGTCCACCAGGTTGTGGATCAGTTCGGCCATCACCGCCAGACTGCCGGAGCGCCAGGCAATCAGCCCATGCAATGCGGCCAGCAGGACGTTGAGCGCGATGGAGTACCAGCCCCAGCGCATGACATCGATGCCGGTATCCATGGTGGTGCTCTGCGTGCCGGGAGCCGCCATCGGTTAACTATGCGGGTCCCGCTTCTTCAGCCACTGCGCGTGATGCGGCGAGCCCTCGCGCAGCATTTTTCCGCCGCATTGGGGGCAGCGCTCATCCTGGCACGGCACGCCATCGCGGTGAGGCAGTCGGGTTTCGCATTTCGGGCAGATACAGAATCCACCGGCGCCCATTACGTGCAAGCGTTGTGTTTCCTTCATAAGATTCCCCTTGCGTTCAAGACAGACAGGGCATCACCCGTCATGGGGCAATCCCGGTTGCTGTCGTCCTATTCCTTGCGTCCGGCAGAAACGACGACGAACGCACATTGCCCGTATCCCGGGCGCAGGGCTTCGATGTTCCGGGTTTCCGCCAGGGGATGCCTCAGGGTCTGGGCCCAGGCATCGATCCGGAAACCGTTATCCACCAGCAACTGCTCCACCTCCGTGGCGGAATAAAAGACCGCCGCGCGGTAAAACACATTTTCAGCCTGATGCGCCAGATAGTCCTGGCCCATGGCGCTGTCGCGATCGATAAATCCGATCACCAGACGGCCGCCCGGTCTGAGCACGCGGTGTGCTTCGGCCAGCATTTTCACGGGTGAGTCGACGAAGCAAATGGTCGTCACCACCAATGCATAATCAAACTGGCCGGCATCGAATGGCAGGACTTCCGCCGTGCCTTCGACCACCGCGATGCCGCGCGCCGCGGCATGGGCCAGCATGGCCGGAGATGGATCGACCCCCACCGCCACACCCAGCGGTGCGGCAAAGCGGCCGCTGCCTACGCCGATCTCGATTCCGCATCCTTCCCAAGGCACGAACGGGCGCAGGGCAAGCAACTCCGAAAGGTAGGCGGCCTCGTGCCTGACGAACCAGTCCTCGTAGCGCTCATGGTGGGCCTCGAAGGCCGCCGTTCTAGGCATGGGCCAGCAGTTCCCGCAGGGCGGTGACGACGCGCCGGTTGTCCTCGGGCAGCGCCGTGGTCACGCGCATGTAGCCCGGCCCGAGCCGGGGATCGTTCAGCGGTTTGACCAGGATGCCGCGCGCCTTGAGCTGCTCCGCCAGGGTGGCGGCATCGTGGGGCGCGAAGTCGGCGAGGAAGAAATAGGTGGCGGTGGGGAAGGTGCGCACACCTAGGGCGCGCAACTCCGCTGCCAGTTCCCCGGTCCATTGGCGCAACTGCGTGTTGCGGGCGTGGATCTTTTCTTCATGCTGCAGGGTGACAATGGCCGCCGCCTCGCTCGGCCGCGCCAGCGGATAGGCGTCGTTGTGGCCGTTGAGGTCGTCGGCGACGGTTTCGGGAAAAATGCCGTAACCGACGCGAAACCCGGCCAGGCTGTGGGCCTTGGACAGCGTGCGCGTCACCAGCAGATTGGCATGCTCCGGCACTAGGCGCGCCACCGATTGGCCGGCTAGGCCGATGAAGGCCTCGTCCACCAGGAACTTCGTCGTCGGATGGCGGCGCAGCAGGTCGGGCAGCGGCGTCATGTCGAAGATGCCGCCGTTGGGGTTGTTGGGATTGACGATGACGGCGAGGGTGGTGCCGGCGGGGATTTCCAATGCCGCGAGGTCGAAGGCGAAGTCCCGCTCCGGCAGGAGGCGGGTTTCGGTATAGCGCCGGGCGATCTCCGGAAATAGCACATAGGTCGGCGTGAGCAGGTGAACCTGCTGGCCGTAGCGGTCGAACAACTGGCGCAAGATCAGCTCGGAACCGGCGTTGATGTGGATGAGACGTTCCGGCACGCCCACCTGCCGGCTGATGAGCCGGCGCAGCGGCGCCGAGTAGGGTTCGGTGTAGTAGTTGCTGTGCGGCACCGCGGCCTGGGCGGCGGTAATGGCCTCGTCCAGGGGCGGTAGTGGGTTTTCGCACAGCAGCAGCTTGATGCCGCTGAAGGCGCCGCCGCCTTTTTCGCTGCGAGAGGTCATGTCGGCGTGTTCTTCAATGGCCGAAACGGAAGAAGGCGATGGTGCCGATGCCGGCGATGAGCAGCACGAACTGGCGCAGCGCCGCCTTGGCGGTCACCTGTCGGTGCAGGTGTGGGATCAGATCGGCGGCGGCGATGTAGATGAAGCTGGCGGCGGACAGGCCCAGGATGTAGGGCACCGCGCCGCGGGTCTCGGCCAGCCAGAACCAGGCCAGCACGGCGCCGGGCAGGGTGGCGAGCGATGACAGGGCGTTGAATAACAGCGCCTTGCGCCGGCTGTAGCCGCTGTCGAGCAGGATGGCGAAATCGCCCACTTCCTGCGGCACCTCGTGGGCGATGACGGCAAGGGCGGTGGCGATGCCGAGGGGAATCGAAGTCAGGAAGGCGGCAGCGATAACCACGCCATCGACGAAATTGTGGAACGCGTCGCCCACCAGGATCAGCGGTCCGGCGCGGCTGTGTACCTCGCAGTCACTGTCGTGACAGTGGCGCCACAGCACCAGCTTTTCCAGCACGAAGAACAGCACCATGCCGGCTAGCACCGTGCCGGTGATCTGTATGGCCGGTGCATGTTTCAGAGCGGAGGGGATCATGCCGAGGAAAGCTGCGCCGAGCAGGGTGCCGGTGGCGTAGCTGATGAGACAGGGGACCAATAGCCTGCGGATACCGTCCGGAAACAGCAACATCAGTGCAGCGGCACCCACCGAGGCGATGCTGCCGAGCACACTAAAGACAACCACCCACCCGAACAGCATGCGTTAGTTCCTCTTGATTCTTAATACCCTTTCACGACAGGCTGAGTATAGTGCTCCATCCGGGGAAGGGAGTGATGCGGCGAGGGTGTCTTGCGGGAGAACATGAGAGAATATGCTCTTTCCCATGGTCTGGATGTAAAGCAATGGCATTACTGAGTTTGCGCGGCATCGCGGTCAGTTTCGGCGGACCGCCCCTGCTCGACGGGGTGGACCTGTCCATCGAGCGCGGCGAGCGGCTGTGTCTGGTGGGGCGCAACGGCAGCGGCAAGTCGACCTTGATGAAGGTGCTGTCCGGCGAGATCGTGCCGGAGGATGGCGAGGTGGTGCGCCAGGGCGGCCTGAAGGTGGCACGCCTGACCCAGGAGGTGCCGCACGGCATGACCGGTTCGGTGTATGACGTGGTGGCGGCGGGGCTGGGGGCGGCCGGCGCGCTGCTGGCCGAGTATCACCATGTCAGCCACGAGCTGGCGGTGGATTGCAGCGACGCGATGCTGCGCAAGCTGGAGCAGGTGCAGCAGCGGCTGGAGGCGGCCGGCGGCTGGGAGCTGAACCGCGAGGTGGAGACGGTGCTGTCGCGTCTGGAATTGCCCGCCGAGGCCGAGTTCTCCGCCCTGTCCGGCGGCCTCAAGCGCCGCGTGCTGCTGGCGCAGGCCCTGATCACCCGGCCCGATCTGCTGCTGCTGGACGAGCCTACCAACCATCTGGACATCGACGCCATCGCCTGGCTGGAAGAGTTTCTGCTCGGCTTCAACGGCACCCTGCTGTTCGTCACCCACGACCGTTCCTTCCTGCAACGCCTCGCCACCCGCATCATCGAACTGGATCGCGGCCGCCTCACCAGCTGGCCCGGCGATTTCGCCACCTACCTGCGCCGCAAGCAGGAGGCGCTGGACGCCGAGGCCGGCGCCAATGCCCTGTTCGACAAGCGGCTGGCGGAGGAGGAGGTGTGGATCCGCCAGGGCATCAAGGCACGGCGCACCCGCAACGAGGGCCGCGTGCGCGCCTTGGAGGCGATGCGGCGCGAGCGGCAGGAGCGACGCGAGCGCCAGGGCACGGCGCGGCTGCAACTGAACGAGGCGGACCGTTCCGGCAAGCTGGTGGTGGAGGCCGAGGGGGTGTCGTTCAGCTACGACGGCAAACCGGTGATCCGCGATCTTTCCACGGTGATCATGCGCGGCGACAAGGTGGGCATCATCGGCCCCAACGGCGCCGGCAAAACCACCCTGCTGCGTCTTCTGCTCGGCCAGCTGGCGCCGCAACAGGGCAGCGTGCGCCTCGGCACCAAGCTGGAGGTGGCCTATTTCGATCAGCACCGCGCCATCCTCGACGAGGAGATGACGGTGCTGGACAACGTGGCCCAGGGCAGCGAGCAGATCACCGTCAACGGCGAGAGCCGCCACATCATCAGCTATTTGCAGGACTTCCTGTTTGCCCCGGCGCGCGCGCGCACGCCGGTAAAGGCCCTGTCCGGCGGTGAGCGCAACCGCCTGCTGCTGGCGCGCCTGTTCACCCAGCCGGCCAACGTGCTGGTGATGGACGAGCCCACCAACGACCTCGACATGGAAACGCTGGAGCTGCTGGAGTCGCTGCTGGTGGACTACAGCGGCACCCTGCTGGTGGTGAGCCACGACCGCGCCTTCCTCAATAACGTGGTCACCTCCACCCTGGTGTTCGAGGGCGAGGGGCGCATCGGCGATTACGTGGGCGGCTACGACGACTGGCTGCGCCAGCGCCGCAGCGCCCCGGCCGCCCGGCCGGCGGAGAAGGCCGCGGCGCCCGCCGCCGCGGCGGAGCGGCGCGACAAGCCCAAGGCCAGGATGAGCTACAAGGAGCAGCGCGAGCTGGAAACCCTGCCCAAGCGCATCGAGGCGCTGGAGGCGGAGCAGCAGGCGCTGCACCAGGCCATGTCGGCGGCGGACTTTTATCAGCGGGACAAGGCTGCCATCGCTGCCGCGCAGGATCGGCTGGCGGCGCTGGAGGATGAGCTGGCGACTGCCTACGAGCGCTGGGAGATGCTCGAGGCGCAGCAACAGGGATGATCTATATTTTCACAATTACCCTGCCGGGAGCCTGCGTTTCATGAGCGACAGCAACAACGTCAGTGCCTGTGTCGAGGCCGTATGCCTGCTGGGCTGCGATGCCGTGCGTGCCACCATCGCCGCCCTGGAGACAGGGTTGCCGGTGGCCCAGGCGGAGGGACTGGATACGGAGCAGCGGAATCATCTGCTGGCGGAGTTGAAGGCCATCATGGCGGTATACGACCGGGCCTAGTGCTGAATTGGCCCGATCCCGTCAGAGATACTTCGACCAATCCACCGTCGCGTCACCGTAGGCGAAAAAATGAGGATTGAGCAGTGCTTCCTTGGTGTTGTAGCGCAGCGGCTGCATGGCGGTGTCGGTGATGCAGCCGCCCGCCTCCTCCACGATGCACTGGGCCGCCGCCGTGTCCCATTCCGAGGTGGGGCCGAGACGGGGATAGATGTCGGCCTTGCCCTCGGCCACCAGGCAGGATTTCAAGGCACTGCCCATCGGTATTAGCTCGTAGTCCCCCAGATTGGCGAGAAAGGTTTCCAGTGAGGCGCCGCGGTGCGAGCGGCTGCCGGCGATGATGGTGCGGCCTCCCTCCCAGCGACGGCAATGCAGGCGCACCGGCTGGTTCACGGCATCGCGTTTCCAGGCCCCCTGGCCGCGGCAGGCGTAGTAGTAGATGCCGAGCACCGGGGCGTAGATGATGCCGAGCACCGGCTCGTGCCGGTCGATGAGGGCGATGTTGACGGTGAACTCGCCATTGCGTTTGACGAATTCACGGGTGCCGTCCAGGGGGTCCACCAGCCAGTAGCGCTGCCATGCGGCGCGCACGCTGAACGGGATGTCGGCGCATTCCTCCGACAGGATGGGGACGTCGGGGGTCAGGGTGCGGAGGCCGGCATCGATGATGTGGTGGGCGGCGATATCGGCGGCGGTGAGCGGGGTGTTGTCGTCCTTGTGCTCGACGGCGAAGTCGCTTTCGTAGATCTCCGTGATCCGGCGCCCGGCCTCGATGGCGATCTCGATGGCCGGGGTGAGCAGGGTGCAGGGATCGCTATGTGGGTGGCTGTTCATGCGCAAGGTGCTCCCGGGCGAGGAACAGCGCAGCGATGCTGCGTGCCTCGGTGAAATCGTCTTGTTGTAATAGTTCTGTCAGGCGGTGCAGCGGCCAGGGCACCACTTCGATCTCCTCCGGCTCGTCGCCCGGCACCTTGTGCGGATAGAGCTTGCGCGCCAGCACCACGTGGGTGGTGTGGCCGAGATAGCCGGGGGCAAGGGAAAGGGAGGTGAGATGGTGCAGGTCGTGGGCGCCGTAACCGATCTCCTCCATGATCTCGCGGTTGGCGGCATCAATGATGCTTTCTTCGTCCTCGATGCGGCCCTTGGGCAGCCCCAGTTCGTAGCGGTCGACGCCGGCGGCGTATTCGCGGATCAGCAGCACGGTGTCGTCGTCGAGCAGGGGGACGATGAGCACTGCCCCGCGCGGGCCGCCGATGAGCCGTTCGAAGCGGGTTTCGACGCCGTTGGAAAAGCGCAGATCGACCTGTTCGATACGGAACAGGCGCGTCTGGACCAGCGTCTTGGTGTGCAGAATCCTGGGTTTTTCGCGCATCAGGCAGTCGATTTGCGGGCCGCAGCCCCGGCCGCCCGATGATACCTGAGCCTGTTTAGCGGTGGAACCTTTCCACCTGGAGGCGCCGATTGGACATGTTATGGCGCCGTCGCAGTACAATGCCCGCCATGGCCACCCCCGATTCCCCAACCCTGCACTGGGATGACATCGACAGCGTCCTGCTCGACATGGACGGGACCCTGCTCGATCTCAATTTCGACACCTACTTCTGGAGTGAACACGTACCACAGCGCTTCGCGGAGAAAAACGGCATTGCGCTGGCGCAGGCCAAGGACCAGCTCTATCCGCGCTTTCATGCCGTCGCCGGCACCATGGACTGGTACTGCCTGGACTACTGGACGCGGGAGCTGGGGCTGGATATCGCCCTGCTGAAAGAGGAGGTGGACCATCTCATCGCGGTCCACCCGCGGGTGCCGGAGTTTCTGGAGCGGCTGCGCGGCTCCGGCAAGCGGGTGGTGCTGGTGACCAATGCCCACATGAAAAGCCTGGACCTGAAGATGGAGCGGACGCAGCTGGCGGGGCATTTCGACGCCATCGTCTGCTCCCACGAGTTCCGGCTGCCCAAAGAGAACCTGGATTTCTGGGAGCGGATGCAGCAGCGTGAGCCCTTCGCGCCGCAGCGCACCCTGCTGGTGGACGACAGCCTGCCCGTGCTGCGCTCAGCCCGGCACTACGGCATCGGCCACCTGCGTGCGGTGGGCCGGCCGGACAGCCGGCAACCGCCGCGCGCAGTGGCCGAATTTCCGGCGATCGCCGATTTTGGCGATATCATGCCAGGCTGAGCATCGGGTGCCCCCCTGTGCCCTGGCGGACGTGACGGTGCCGGGTGCAGGGTGAATTCAGGACTTCTTGAACCGCTTGTCCCACTTCTTGAAGCGCTTGCGGCAGTAGGCCAGCAGGCCTTCGTAGCTGTCGAAGAACTTCTTGAAGCTGTCTTCCGCCGGCGCGTCGTATTCGCAGTAGTCATTGGAATGCTGCCGGCAGATATTGGGGCGCTCGTCATAAATGCCGCAGCCGCCGCCGGGCAGCAGGTGGCTGCAGGGGGAATTGAACAGCAGATACCAGCCGTCTTCATCCTTGTAGACGCAGACGTTATGATGGGAAATCTGCCACAGCAGGTGATCGAAGTCGTGCATCGCTCGCGGCGTGTCGATCTGCTGGGTGATGTAGGTGCAACATTTGGAGTTGCGGCAGAGGCTGCACTTGTTTTCGGCTGACATCGGAGGTTGTTTCACGGTAGTTGTTCGCAGGCGTTAAGGGGTCAGGTGCGTGTTATGTTAGCACGGCGCCAGGCTCGCAAGGTGCCGGGGGATTGTCCTGATGGACTGCATAAAAATGAAACATAACGAAAGTTTGGGGCTGGTGTTGGCGGTGGCGCTGGGTGTTGCGCCGGGGGCGGGTTCCGCCGCCGGCGAGATGGTGCTGGCGCTGGGGGAGCAGGACTATTTTTCGGAACTGCCGGTGGTGCTGACGGTCACCCGCCTGCCGCAGGCTGTCTCCGACGTGCCGGCGGCGGTGACGGTTATCGACCGGCAAATGATCGAGGCCGCCGGCGTGGCCGACATCCCGTCGCTGTTCCGTCTGGTGGCGGGTTTCCAGGTGGGGCATGACGCGGACGCCCGCGTGTCCGTGACCTACCACGGCGCCAGTGACGCCTTCGCCCGCCGCATGCAGGTGCTGGTGGACGGCCGTTCCATCTATACGCCGATTACCGGCGGTGTCGACTGGGTGGACCTGCCGGTATCGCTGGAGGATATCGCCCGTATCGAGGTGACGCGTGGTCCCAACGGTGTGGCCTACGGCGCCAATTCCTTTCTCGGCGTCATCAACATCATTACCTTTCATCCCTCCGATGTGCAGGGTTTCAGCTTCAAGACCACCCTGGGCGACGATGATTTCCGCAAGGCCACGCTGCGCTACGGCGGCAACAGCGGCAACCTGGACTACCGGGTCACCGTGGAGCATCGCGAGGCCAGCGGTTTTCGCGACTACGATTTCGACGGCAATGGCGCCATTGACGTCAACGACAGTCATCGCACCGCTGCCGTCACCCTGCGCGGCGACTACCGCGCCACGGTCAACGATTACCTGTCCTTCCAACTCGGGCAAAGCGACGGCCCGCGCGAGCGCGGCCGTGAGGGGCAGATTGAAAATCCCCTGCGCTGGCAGGAGTCGAACGGCGATTTCCAGCAGCTGCGCTGGAAGCGCATCCGCAGTTCCGCCGAGGAGGTCAGCATCCAGTTCTACCGTGCCTACCAGAAACATGCGGACAGCTACCTGATCAACTACCCCACCACCGTGTTCGGCCCCCCGGTGATACTGCCCATCGACGTCAACAACGACATCGAGACCGAACGCTACAACTTGGAGTTCGAGCATTCCTTCGCCCCCAGTGTCGACTGGCGCATGGTCTGGGGTGCCGAGGCACGTATCGACCGCGGTCGGGCTCCGGGCTACCTGAATTCCCCCTACACCGTGGAACATCATCTGTACCGCCTGTTCGCCAATGCGGAATGGAACTCGGGCGATCGCTGGACCGCCAACCTCGGTGCCCTGGTGGAGCATAACGAGTTCAATGCCACCCGGACCTCGCCCCGCCTGGCCACGAACTACAAGCTGAACGGTGGCCGCTACCTGCGCGCCAGCTATACCGAAGCTTTCCGCACCCCGGCGCTGTTCGAGCAGGAGGCGGATTATGCGGCGCGTCTCGCTGACGACGTCTTCATCTATCCCGCAGGAACGGTGATTGACCAGCTCTACTACAGCGGCGGCGGGCTGAAACCGGAACACATGACCTCCTACGAACTGGGTTTTGGCGGCCACGGGGCCGAGGAGCGCGTCAGCTACGAGGTCAAGCTGTTCAATGAGGAACTGCGTGACCTGATTACCCTGTATGGCGATCCGGCCCAGGCTCAGGGTGAATTGCTGCCATCCAATTACGGTGTGTTCAAGTTCACCAATGACGGCACGGCAACCATCCGCGGCATCGAAGTGCAGGCCAGACTGCAGCCGACCGAAGACAGCCTGATCAGCATCGCCTACTCTCATGCCAAGGCGGAGGGGCGGGTACTGGAGAATGTATCGCCGCTGAAATACGTGGACATGGCCACAGCGACCCCGGAGAACACCCTGAGCCTGCTGCTGGCGCACAGCTTCCCCGACAACTGGCGCGGCAGTATCGGCCTGTATCATGTCACCGACGTGAAATGGATCGGCGGCGATACCACGTCCTATACCACCGCGGACTTTACCTTGCGCAAGCAGTTGCGGGGTATCGGTGCCGAAGGCTCGGTGTTTTTCACCGCGCGCGATTTTCTCGGCACGTACTTTGACTACATCAACACGGTATACCAGGAACGGAGAGCCTACTTAGGGCTGGAGTTGCATCTGCAATAATCAGGGAAAGGAGCAGCTGCCGGAAGCAGCCGAAATCACATGCATGTAAACAGGGAATGTAGGCCGGGACTGTGCCCCGGCGCGGGCAGGATGCTCGTGCTGGCGCTGTGGTTTTGCCTGGCGTTGTTGCCGTCCGCCGTGTGGTCAGCCTCACCCCAGGTGGTGGTGGTGGGCGGCACCGGCGCGTATCACCATGCCGTCTTCACGGCCATGCGCGGCGTCGTCGAACAGGCGCGCAGTTCCCGACAAGTGGTGTTTCGCACCGTGGAACAGTATCTGGCGGACAAGACCCAGCAGCCGGTGCTGCTGGTTGCCGTCGGCACTGCGGCGGCGGAGGCGCTGGTGTCTCTGCCGCGGCGGGCGCCGCTGTTGTGTGTGTTGATACCGCGTGGCGAGTATGCCGCCCTGCCGCAGCAGGACGGTGCTGCGCTGGGCGCACTGTTCGTCGATCAACCCCTGCGCCGATATCTTCTGCTGGCCCGGCTCACCCTGCCGGAGCGCCGCAATGTCGGCGCGGTACTCGGTCCCCTGTCCGGCGTTCTGGCCGAGGAGTTGCGCAGCGAGGGGCGACGCCTGCAACTGGACGTGCACACGGCGACCATCGAGTCCGACCAGGAGCTGGCGGCGGCGGTGGAGCAGGCCAGCGTTCCTGCCGGCGTGTTGCTGGCACTGCCCGATCCCCTGGTGGTCAATGTCGACACCGCCCGTACGCTCATCCTCAGCGCTTATCATCGCGGCGTCGCCCTGGTCGGCTATTCCCAGGCCCTGGCCAAGGCGGGAGCTCTCATGGCCGTGCACTCGACGCCCGAGCAACTGGGCCAGGAGGCGGGTGAAATGGTTTTGGCAGCCCTGGCCTCGGCGCCCTTGCGCCTGCCGCCACCCCGTCATCCATCCTATTTCAGCGTATCGGTGAATTATCAGGTGGCGCGTGCCCTGGGGCTGAATCTGCCGGCAGAGGAATCGCTGGTGCGCGAGCTGCAACGGCAGGAGGGGGCGCGATGAAGGGTTGGAACATTACGCGCAAGGTGCTGCTGCTGGCACTGCTGCCGGGTACGGTCATTGCCCTGGTGCTGTCGGCCTATTTCACTTCGCTGCAACTGGATGCCCTCGACCGCGCCTTGCGGGAAGAAGGACAGATTATCGCCACACAGTTCGCGCCGGCCAGTGAGTACGGCGTGATCTCTGGCAACCATGAAATGCTTTCCCGTCTCGCCACCTCGGTGTTGCAACGCGAGGATGTATCGTGGATCGGCATCCGTGACGATGCCGGTGAAATCCGCCTGCAGGTTGGCCGGGTGCGCTTCGACTGGGACAAGTTCCGTACCGAGCCGGACGGTGACGGCGTGTGCCAGGAAACCCGGGGCGCTCTGCTGTTCTGTGCGCCGATACGCCAGACCCGGCTGCAGGTAAGTGACTTCCCTGATGCAGGCGATGTGGTCGGGCCGGAGACCATCATCGGCTGGGTGTTCGTGGAAATGTCCACCGGGGCCAATGCGCAGCGCCGGATCGAGGTAATCGCCAAGTCGCTGGTGATTACCAGCATCCTGCTGTTCGTCACCAGCCTGTTTGCCATCTATATCGGTTATCAGATATCCCGTCCGATCATCGTCATGACGGACACGGTGCAGCAGGTGGCGCGTGGCAACCTCGACATCCGCGTGCAGGCCCGTGGCGGCGGTGAGATCGATACGTTGGCGCAAGGCATTAACGGCATGATTGCCTCGCTTGCCTCGGCGCGCGAGGAAATGCAGCGGCGTATCGACGCCGCGACCTCACAGCTGCGTGAGACGCTGCTGGCGCTGGAGCAGAAAAACCGCGCGCTGGACGAGCAACGGTTGCGCGCCCAGGCCGCCAGTCATGCCAAGGGACAGTTCCTCGCCAACATGAGCCATGAAATCCGTACCCCCCTCAGCGGTATCATCGGCATGCTGACCCTGCTGGAACAGACCGAACTGCAGCCCAACCAGCGCGCCTACATCACCAATCTGTCGCTCGCGGCCACGGCACTGCATACGCTGCTCAACGACATCCTGGATCTGTCACGCATCGAGGCCGGCAAGTTGCAACTCATCGAGCAGAGCCTTTCACCGCGCCAGGTGCTCGATGAGGTGGCGTTGATGCTGGCCACCTCGGCCCACGAAAAAGGACTGGACCTTATCTGCCATTGCAGTCGCGACGTTCCCGAGCAGGTGCGGGGCGACTCCCTGCGCCTGCGCCAGGTGTTGATAAACCTGGTGTCCAATGCCATCAAGTTCACCGAAACCGGTTCGGTGGTGCTGCGTGTCGTCACCCTGTCGCCGGCTGATGCCGCTGCCGCCGATGGCCGCTTGTGGTTGCGCTTCGAAGTGGAGGACAGCGGCATCGGGATTCCCGCCGATCGGCAGCAGGCCATATTCGACAGCTTCACCCAGATCGATTCATCGAATACCCGCAAATACGGCGGCAGCGGCCTGGGTACGACCATCGCCAAGGACCTGGTGCAACTGATGGGTGGACGCATCGGCCTGCACAGCACCGTGGCGCAGGGCAGCCTGTTCTGGTTCGAGTTGCCATGGGCGGATGAGGATGCGGCGGCGGTATCGCCGGGGTGTGACCTGCAGGGGCGGCCCCTGTTGCTGGTGCAGCAGGACGGCGAGGGGCGTCGCGCGCTGCGTGAACTGGCGGAACGGCTTGGGCTGGTGGTACAGGAAACGTCCGATGCCGGCAAGGTACCGGAGTTGGTGGCTGCCGGTGCGGTGCCGATGATGGTTTTGCTGGTGGAGCGGGGGCGTGAGGCTGCCTGGTTGAATCTCGCAAAAACCCTGCGGCGGCAGGAATTTGCGCCGCGCGTCCTGCTGTGTCATGTGACCTTTCTGAACGGTGACACCGATGTGGATTTGTTCGACGGCCACATGAACAAACCGGTGACGCTGGAGTCCCTGCGTGACGGTCTGTTGGCGCTGAGCCGAATTTCCGGCCATCCTGCCGCGGACCCCGCCGCCGGCGCGCCCACAGGTGCTGTGCGGCAGGCTGCCGTCAAGCGGCGCCGGGTGTTGGTGGCGGAAGACAACCGAATCAATGCGCTGGTCATCCGCAGCTTCCTGGAGCAGGCGGGCCATCGCGTGGTGCTGGTGGAAAACGGTGCCGATGCCCTGACCGTTCTGGCGCGCGGCGAGTTCGACGTTGTGTTGATGGACATGCGCATGCCGCAGGTGGACGGCCTGGAAGCGACCCGGCGCTGGCGTGCGCAGGAGGCGCCGGGGCGTCATACGCCGATCATCGCGTTGACCGCCAATGCCACGGTGGAAGATCGGGAGCGTTGCCTGGCGGCGGGGATGGATGACTTCCTGTCCAAACCGGTGGAGCAGGCACAACTGCTGGAGTTACTGGTGCGTCTGGGAGAATGATACGCCGGCGGGCCGGGACGGCCCGCTGAGGTCAGCGGCGTTGCGGCCGCCTGCCGCCGCCGCCGGAACGGCGCCGGGAGTCACCGCCGCGCCGGTCGTTGCTGGGCCGGTATTCCGATTTGACCGGCGGCTGCGGCGGCACCAGCAATTCGGTGCTGATGCTGGCCACCGGGATTTTGTGGCTGATGTAGGCCTCGATGTCCATCAGCGAGAAGGCGTACTCCTCGCAGGCGAAGCTTATGGCCACGCCGCTGGCGCCGGCACGGGCGGTGCGGCCGATGCGGTGCACGTAGTCCTCCGCGTCCTGCGGCAGGTCGTAATTGAAGACATGGCTGACGTCGGGGATATGCAGGCCGCGGGCGGCGACATCGGTGGCCACCAGCATGGGAAAGGCGCCCGACTCGAACTGGGCCAGCAGGTGCTGACGCTTCTGCTGCGGCACGTCGCCGGAAAGGATGGCGGTCTTGTAGCCGTTGCCTTCCAGATAGCCCCAGACCCGATCGGCGGCGCGCTTGGTGTTGACGAAAACGATGGCGCGCGTCGGCTGCAATTGGTGCAGCAGTCCGAGCAGCAGGGGAATCTTTTCGTTGCTGGCCGGGAAGTAGATCTCCTGCTTTACCCGGTCGGCGGTGACCTTGTCCGGCTCCACTTCGACCAGGTTGGGATTGTTCATGTGCTCGTAGGCCAGTTCCGTCACCCGCAGCGACAGGGTGGCCGAGAACAGCATGTTGAGACGCTGCTCCGGCGGCGGCATGCGGCGCAGCATGTAGCGCAGGTCAGCGATGAAGCCGAGATCGAACATGCGATCCGCCTCGTCCACCACCACGGCCTGGATGGCCTTGAGATCGAACACGTGCTGCTTGAAATAATCGATGAGGCGGCCGGGGGTGCCGATGAGAATGTCCACGCCCTGTTCGATGGTCGTGCGCTGCTGTTCGTAGCCGGTGCCGCCGTAGGCCAGACCGAGCTTGAGGCCGGTGTGACGCCCCAGGGTTTCCGCATCGCGATGAATCTGGATGGCCAGTTCGCGGGTCGGCGCCAGCACCAGCGCGCGGGGCTGGTTGATGCGGCGCGTTTCCGCGCCGGGATCACGCAGCAGGTGGTTGTAAAGCGCGACGAGGAAAGCGGCGGTCTTGCCGGTGCCCGTCTGCGCCTGGCCGGCCACGTCCTTGGCCTGCAGCGCAAAGGGCAGGGTGTTGGCCTGTATCGGCGTGCAGTGGGAAAAGCCCGCCTCTTCAATGCCTTGCATAAGAGGGAGGGGCAGATCGAAGTCTGCGAAGCGGGTGTCCGTCAGGTGGGTTTCGCTCATGGGGATAGAAGCATACCAAAATCGCGCCGGTTGTGGGCTTGCAAAGCGGGGCGGATTCGGCTCAAATGTGGTTCCAAGGCTCAACAACAAACCAGCCGAACCGCTGTACCGGCGGTTACGCGCGTGATGGAGGCAATACCCTTGAGCGACAAAATCGTTTATGTAACCGATGACACCTTCGAGCAGGAAATCATCAAGGCCGACGGCCCCGTGCTGGTGGATTACTGGGCGGATTGGTGCGGTCCCTGCAAGATGATCGCCCCGATCCTCGACGAGATCGCCGAGGAATACAACGGCCGGCTCAAGGTGGCCAAGCTGAACATCGACGAAAACCCCAATACGCCGCCCAAGTTCGGCATCCGCGGCATCCCGACCCTGATGCTGTTCAAGGCGGGCAACGTCGAGGCGACCAAGGTGGGCGCCGTGTCCAAGTCGCAATTGACCGCATTCATCGACAGCAACCTGTAATTATCGGCTCGGCGTCCGGCCGGGGCTGGACGCCGTGTGCAGTTGGTGGTAGATTTCCCGGCAGCTTCCCTTAGATATAAGAACTAGCACCGGCCCGACGGCCACTCCCCAAGACAGCTCGATAGCCCCACGCGGCCACGCTGTCGTTCCCGAACACCCCCATCGCTACGTTTCAACCCTGGCGTTCCATCCAACGGCTTGACCATGAATCTGACCGAACTCAAGAGAAAACCCGCAGCTGAACTGATCGAACTTGCCGAGTCCCTGGGCATCGAAGGTGCCTCGCGATCGCGCAAGGAAAACGTCATATTTTCCCTGCTCAAGGCGACAGCCAAGGGCGGCGAGGATATCTGCGGCGACGGCGTGCTGGAGATACTGCAGGACGGCTTCGGCTTTCTGCGCTCCGCCGACAGTTCCTACCTGGCCGGCCCGGACGACATTTACGTCTCCCCCAGCCAGATTCGCCGCTTCAACCTGCGTACCGGCGACACCGTTACCGGCAAGATACGGCCGCCGAAGGAAGGCGAGCGCTATTTCGCGCTGCTCAAGGTCGATACCATCAACTACGAGCCGCCCGAGAACGCCAAGAATAAGGTGCTGTTCGAGAACCTGACGCCGCTGCACCCCAACGAGCGTCTCAACCTCGAACTGGGCAACGGCAGTACCGAAGACATCACCGCCCGCGTCATCGACCTGGTGGCGCCCATCGGCAAGGGCCAGCGCGGCCTGATTGTCTCGCCGCCCAAGGCCGGCAAGACCATGCTGCTGCAGAACATCGCCCATTCCATCACCCACAACCATCCCGAGTGCTTCCTCATCGTCCTGCTCATCGACGAACGTCCCGAGGAAGTGACCGAAATGGCGCGTTCGGTGCGCGGCGAAGTGGTGTCCTCCACCTTCGACGAGCCCGCCAGCCGCCATGTGCAGGTGGCCGAAATGGTGATCGAAAAGGCCAAGCGCCTGGTGGAGCACAAGAAGGACGTGGTGATCCTGCTGGACTCCATCACCCGTCTGGGCCGTGCCTACAACACCGTGATCCCGTCCTCCGGCAAGGTACTCACCGGCGGCGTCGATGCCAATGCCCTGCACCGCCCGAAACGCTTCTTCGGCGCGGCGCGCAACATCGAGGAAGGCGGCTCGCTCACCATCATCGCCACCGCGCTGGTGGAAACCGGTTCGCGCATGGATGACGTGATTTACGAGGAATTCAAGGGTACCGGCAACATGGAGATCCACCTGGATCGCCGCATTGCCGAGAAGCGCATCTACCCGGCCATCAACATCAACCGTTCCGGCACCCGTCGTGAAGAGCTGCTGACCGACGTGGAGGAACTGCAGAAGATGTGGATCCTGCGCAAGCTGCTCCATCCGATGGACGAGCTGGCGGCGATGGAGTTCCTGTATGACAAGCTCAAGGCCACCAAGACCAACGGCGATTTCTTCGATTCGATGAAGCGCTGACGGGCTGCGGATCGGCCGCCGACATAGCGTGTCGGCGGCCGATCCGAATGGTATCAGGGGTCAGGGACTGACCGGCTTCACGTCCCAGATGGCTGAGGCATATTCCCCGATGGTGCGGTCGCTGGAGAAGCGGCCCATGCGCGCCACATTCAGGATGGCGCGGCGCGTCCATTCCTCGCTGTCGCGGTACAGCGCAGTCACCTGTTCCTGGCATTCCACATACGAGGCGTAGTCGGCCAGCAGCAGATAGTAATCGCCGCCCGCCAGCAGGGCATCGACCGTGGGGCGGAAGCGTTCCGGTGCCTCGGGCAAAAAGTAGCCGCTGCCGATCATGTCCAGCACTTCGCGCAATTCCCCGTTGCTGTTGTAGTAATCCCACGGCCGGTGGCCGGCGGCGCGCACCTGCTTCATTCCGTCCACGTCGAGGCCGAAGATGAAGATGTTCTCCTCGCCTACCGCCTCCCGGATTTCGATGTTGGCGCCGTCCAGGGTGCCGATGGTCAGGGCACCGTTCAGGGCCAGCTTCATGTTGCCCGTACCCGAAGCCTCGGTGCCGGCGGTGGATATCTGCTCCGACAGCTCCGCTGCCGGAATGATCTCCCCGGCGGTGGTGACGTCGTAGTTGGGTATGAACACCACCTTGAGCAGGTCGCGCACCTGGGGATCGTGATTGACGATGTCGGCCACGGCGGTGATCAGATGGATGATCCGCTTCGCGGCGGCGTAGCCCGGCGCCGCCTTGCCGCCGAAGATGACGGTGCGCGGCACGGTATCCAGTTCCGGATTGCGGCGGATGCGGTTATACAGCGTGATGACGTGCAGCAGGTTGAGCAGTTGGCGCTTATATTCGTGTATGCGCTTTATTTGCACGTCGAACAGCGAATCCACCTGCACCTCGACCCCGGTCTGGCGGGCGATGCGTTCGGCCAGGCGCTCCTTGTTGGAGCGTTTTACCGCACGGAATTCGGCACGGAAGGCAGCCTCGTCGGCCAGCGGCTCCAGTTGCCGCAGTTGCTCCAGGTCGGTTTTCCAGCCGTCACCGATGCGGCTGCTGATCAGCGTCGACAGATCCTGGTTGGCCTGGTTCAGCCACAGCCGTGGCGTGATGCCGTTGGTGATGTTGATGAATTTTTCCGGGAAGTGCCGATGGAAGTCGGCGAAGATGGTGTCACGCATCAGCTGTGAATGCACCGCCGCCACGCCGTTGACGCGGTGGCTGCCGACGATGGCCAGGTGGGCCATGCGGATGCGGCGGTCGCCGCTTTCGTCGATGAGCGACATGCGGCGCATCAGATCCACGTCGCCCGGCTGGTGGTGCATGACGTCCTGCATGAAGCGGTGGTTGATTTCATAGATGATCTGCATGTGGCGCGGCAGCAGTGCCTCGAACATCGATACCCGCCAGGTCTCCAGTGCCTCGGGCAGCAGGGTGTGGTTGGTATAGGCGAAGGTGCGCACGGTGAGCCCCCAGGCCTTGTCCCAGTTCAGGTGGTGCACGTCGAGCAGGATGCGCATCAGCTCCGGGATGGCGATGGAGGGATGGGTGTCGTTGAGCTGGATGGCGACCTTGTCTGCGAGTTGGTCGAAGTTGCCATGCACCTTGCGGTAGCGGTAAAGGATGTCCTGTAGCGAGGCGCTGACGAACAGATACTGTTGCATCAGCCGCAACTCGCGCCCCAGCGTGGTGGTGTCCGCCGGGTAGAGCACCTTGGACAGGTTTTCCGAGCGGGTCTTTTCCTCGACGGCCTTGATGTAGTTGCCTTCGTTGAAGTATTTGAGGTTGAAGTCACGGGTGGCCTTGGCCGACCACAAGCGCAGGTTGTTGACGGTGTCGACGCCGTAGCCGGGGATGGGCGTGTCATAGGCCATGGCCATGACCTCGTCGGTGTCGACCCAGCGGTGGCGCAGTTCGCCCCGTTCGTTGGGATATTCCACCACGCGGCCGCCGAACTTGATGGGATAGAGCACTTCCGGGCGGGGAAACTCCCAGGGATTGCCGTAGCGCAGCCAGTTGTCCGGGTGCTCCACCTGGCGGCCGTTTTCGATGCTCTGGCGGAACATGCCGTATTCGTAGCGGATGCCGTAGCCGTAGCCGGGCAGGCGCATGGTGGCCATGGAGTCGAGGAAGCAGGCGGCCAGACGGCCCAGGCCGCCGTTGCCGAGGGCGGCGTCGTATTCGAGCTCGACCACTTCTTCCAGATCCAGGCCCAGCTCTTCCAGGGCGCGGTGGCATTCGTCGTAAAACCCCAGGTTGAGCAGGCTGTTGGTGAGGGTACGGCCGATGAGGAACTCCATGGACAGGTAGTAGACCCGCTTGGCGTCCGCCGTATAGTAGCTGCGCATGGTCTCCATCCAGCGCTCGATGAGCCGGTCCCGCACCACGTAGGCCAGGCTGTGGAACCAGTCGCGGTCGGTGGCCGTATAGGAGTCCTTGCCGACGGAGAAAATCATGCGGTTGGCCAGGGAATGCTTGATCGAGGCCGCGTCCAGTCCCTGGTAGTCGTACTTGAAGTTGCGCGAGGAGGGTTTGCTGGGCATTTTGGGTCTGTGCCTGCGACGAAAGGGGTACCCCGTTAAGGATACCCGGTATGGGCGGCGGTTTACACGGCGCGGCGGGGGCCGGAAGGGCGGCTTGCCGGCGGCGCGGGTTTTACGTATGATCACCGCCTTTTCGCGTGCGGTGCCCGGCGACGGCGCGGGTGGCGGCACGCAAGGAACTCCACACAGAGGTTGTGACCATGAAGCAGGATATCCATCCCGAATACAATGAAATTACCGTGACTTGCAGCTGCGGTAATACCTTCAAGACCCGCTCCACCGTGGGGCGCGATCTTTCCCTGGACGTATGCTCCGCCTGCCACCCGTTCTACACCGGCAAGCAGAAGATCGTCGATACCGCCGGCCGCGTGGACCGCTTCCGTCAGAAGTATGGCATGAAGAAGTAAAACCGCCCGCCGTGCGGACAACGACAAGGGGCGCCCCGGTGGGGCGCCCCTTGTCGTTTGGGGTACTGCAACGTATGGCCGCTGTGGCCGGTGCTGATTTAACATAGCCGTGGTTTTTCCGTCCGGATATTGCCGATGAGCATGGGAATGAACACTGTCCGTGGTGTGATGCTGGCGGGGTTGCTGTCGGCGCTGGTCGGCTGTGCCGTCAATCCGGTCAGCGGGCAGAGCGATTTCATGCTCATGTCGCAGGAGCAGGAGATCGCCCTGGGACGGGAGGAGCACCCCAATATCCTCAAGCAGTACGGTAAATACGGCCATGTGGAACTCCAGGCCTATGTGGAAACGGTGGGGCAGCGGCTGGCGGCGGTCAGCCACCGCAGCGACCTGAGCTATCACTTCACCCTGCTCGACAGTCCCGAGGTCAATGCCTTCGCCCTGCCCGGCGGCTACGTCTATATCACCCGCGGTCTGCTGTCCTATCTCAATTCCGAGGCCGAAATGGCCGCCGTTCTCGGCCATGAAATCGGCCACGTCACGGCGCGCCACGGCGCGCGCCAGTACAGCGCGGCCATGGCCACCGGCCTGGGCGTGACCCTGGGCAGCATCCTGGTGCCGGAGTTGCGCCAGCAGAGCGCGCAGGATCTGCTCAATGTCCTGGGCACCGCGCTGCTGCGCGGCTACGGCCGCGAGCATGAGCTGGAGGCCGATCGCCTCGGCGCCGAGTATCTGGCGCGTTCGGGCTATGATCCGCAGGCGATGATTCAGGTGATCCGCGTGCTCAAGAACCAGGAGCAGTTCGAGTTGCAGCTGGCGCGGGAGGAAAACCGCGAGCCACGCATCTATCACGGCGTGTTTTCCACCCATCCGGACAATGACCAGCGGCTGCACGAAGTGGTGGGCGCGGCCGGGAAGGTACAGCCCGCCGGCGCCGTGCGGACGGCCGAACGCGGTCCGTTTCTGGCCCGGTTGCAGGGCCTGACCTTCGGCCCCGGTGCCCGCGAGGGGGTGGTGCGCGGGCAGGAGTTTTACCATCGCGACCTGGATATCGGCGTGCGCTACCCGGCCGGCTGGCGGGTGGACAACCTGTCGGATCGCATTCTGGTCACCGCGCCGCAGCAGGCGGCAATGTTGCAGACCGAGGTGGAGGTGCTGAAGCAGGCGCTGGCGCCGGAGCCGTACCTGGCACAGCGTTTCAAGGGTGGGACGCTGACCGACGGCGCGGCCCTCAGCGGGCAGCCCCTGCCGGGCTACAGCGCGCGCATACTCCTGAATACGGCGCTGGGGCGGCGCGAGGCACGGGTGATTGCCGTCGCCCGCGGCCTGCAGATGTATCTTTTTATCGGCGTTACCCATGACGCGGATGCCGGCAGCCGTTTCGACGGCGACTTTCTCGCCACGGCGCGCAGCCTGCATGCCTTGACGACGGCGGAACGGGAGTTGGCGGAACCGCTGCGCCTGGCCGTCATCAAGGCAGCGGCGGGCGCCACCTTCCGTCAGCTGGCCGGTGATTCGCGCATACCGCACCACGCGGAAGAGCAGCTGCGCCTGCTGAACGATCGTTATCCCCAGGGCGAACCCCAGGCCGGTGAGGCCATCAAGGTCGTCCGCTAACCCACTGGAACCCAGAGACTCCATGAGCACGAACACTCCTTCCGCGCGCGACCAGGCCGCGCTCGACTACCACTCCCTGCCGGTGCCGGGAAAAATCGCCACCGCCATCACCAAGCCCTGCGCCACCCAGGCGGAGCTGAGCCTCGCCTACACGCCGGGCGTCGCCGTGCCCGTGCTGGCCATCAAGGACGATCCGCGCGCCGCCTATCTGTATACGGGCAAGGGCAATCTGGTGGCGGTCATCAGCGACGGTACCGCGGTGCTGGGCCTGGGCAACGTCGGGCCGCTGGCGGGCAAACCGGTAATGGAAGGCAAGGGGGTGTTGTTCAAGCGCTTTGCCAATATCGACGTGTTCGATATCGAGGTGCAGGCAGAGTCGCCGCAGGCCTTTATCGATACCGTGGCGCGCATCGCGCCGACCTTCGGCGGCATCAACCTGGAGGATATCGCCGCGCCGCATTGCTTCGAAATCGAGGCGGCCTTGCAGGAACGGCTGGATATTCCGGTATTCCACGACGATCAGCACGGCACCGCCATCATCATCGCCGCCGGCCTGCTCAACGCGCTGGAGTTGCAGGGCAAGACCCTGGCCGAGGCACGTATCGTCTGTCTCGGCGCCGGCGCCGCCGGCATCGCCTCCATGCGCCTGCTGGTGGCGCTGGGCGCGACCCGCGAAAACATCATGCTGGTGGACCGCAAGGGCGTGATCCACAGCGGCCGCGATGACCTCAACGTCTACAAGCAGGAGTTTGCCGTCACCACCGAGCGGCGCAGCCTGCTCGATGCGATGAGCGGCGCGGATGTGTTCATCGGCGTATCCGGCGCCGACTTGGTGAGCCGCGAAGCGCTGGCGGCCATGGCGCCGCGTCCGGTGGTGTTCGCCCTGTCCAACCCGGTGCCGGAAATCCGGCCGGAGATCGCCCGCGAGGTGCGCGATGACCTGATCATGGCCACTGGCCGCAGCGATTACCCCAACCAGGTCAACAACGTGCTGGGCTTCCCCTTCATCTTCCGTGGCGCCCTCGACGTGCAGGCGAAGTGCATCAATCGTGAGATGGAGATCGCCGCCGTCGAGGCGCTGCGCCAGCTGGCGCACCAGCCGGTGCCGGCAGAGGTGTTGCAGGCCTACGGCGTCGCGGACCTGACCTTCGGTCCGCAGTACATCATCCCGAAGCCCTTCGATCCGCGTCTTATCGATCAGGTTCCGCCGGCGGTGGCGCGAGCGGCGATCGCTACCGGCGTGGCCCGCGCGCCCTGGCCGGCGCACTACCCTGCGTAATGCCAACGGCGGGCGCCCGGTCGCACCGGGCGTCCGCCTTCAATATGACGGGCGGTCCTCTTCCAGCAGCCGCTCCACCGCGGTGCTGTCGGCGCGCTGCATGGGTTGGTTGTCCAGCGGGCTCAGCGGCCGGCGGCGCAGGCCCTGCACCGGGAATACCGTAAGTTCCAGGGTGGTGTCGCCGGCGACAAAGCGATAGAGCGGCAGGGTGTCCCATTGCTCCGCCCCATAGCGGACGCGGCGTTCGTCGTGTTCATACGGTATGCGCTGATCGAGCAGGAACAGCGCCACGGCCTCGGGCGGGTCGGCGAACAGGTGCAGGTGGACGGGGGAGTGCGGCGGCGCGGTACCTGTGAGTACCGGGCCAACCAGGCGCGGCTCGAAGCGCGCCAGCAAGCGCATGGCCTGGAGGGCGGTCTGGCGCAATTGCTGCACTTGCGCCAGCCGCCTGTCGCCGTGAAACAGGGTGCGGTATTGCACCAGTGCCTGTTCGATGGCGGCGTTGTCGGGTGGGGGGCGCAGGCTGAAGCCCAGCCGGGCGGCCGCCTTGCGCCGCGCATCATCGAAGCCGGCGGCTTCCCCCTGGGCCAGCAGCCGGGCGGCTTCCTGCAGCAATTGCTGATAGGGTCGTGAACCGGCCTCCGTGCCCGCGGAGCCGCGGCGGCGCTTCATCGCTAGAACAGCTGCTCCGACAGGCTGCTGCCGCCGTTGTCCGGCGTGCCGCCGTTGCCGGTCGGTACGTTGGGCTGCGCCGTTACATCCTCGCTGCGAAAGACTTCAAAGATGGCGTTCGGATTGGAGCCGCTGGTGAATTCGCCGGTCTCCGGATCGATACGGGCCGTGACCACGCCGGGTGGTTGTTGCAGAGGGAGTTGCGGTACCCCTTGCAAGGCTTCGGCCATGAACTCTATCCACATGGGCAGTGCCGCGCGGGCACCGGTCTCCGAGTTCCCCAGCGGTCGCGGCGAATCGAAACCGAGCCAGGTGGTGGTGGCCAGCGCGTGGTTGTAGCCGGTAAACCAGGCGTCGCGCTGCTCGTTGGTGGTGCCGGTCTTGCCGGACAGATCGCTGCGGCCCAGCGCCAGGGCTTGCCGGCCGGTACCGTGGCGGATGACGTCCTGCATCATGCTGGTGCTGAGATAAATGGTGCGGGCATCCAGTACGCGCGGCGCGGCGTTGACCTGTGGCGCGGCGTCGACCTGCGATGCGACAGCCACCTGCGGCGTGACGCTGACCTGCGGGGCTGCCGGTGGCGGGGCATCCGAGGCGGCATTCTCATCCTCCGCCGGCAGTTCGCATTCGGCGCAGGCCTGCAACGGGTCCGCTTCGTAGATCACGAGCCCGTTGGCGTCCTCCACCCGCTGGATGAAATACGGTTCGACCAGGAAGCCGCCGTTGGCAAATACGGTATAGCCGCGGGTCAACTCCAGCGGCGTGAGGCTGCCGCTGCCGAGCGACAGCGACAGGTCGCGCGGTAATTTATCCCGTGGAAAGCCGAAACGCTCCAGATAGCCGATGGTGTAGCCGACACCGATGGAACGCAGCACGCGGATCGAGACCAGGTTGCGTGAATTGGTAAGGGCCACGCGCAGCCGCGTCGGGCCATAGAACCGGCCACTGTAGTTTTCCGGGCGCCACGAGCTCTCCAGCTCTGCGTCCTCGAACACCACCGGTGCGTCGTTGACCACGGTGGCGGGCGTGAAGCCCTTATCCAGGGCGGCGGCATAGATGAAGGGCTTGAAACTGGAGCCGGGCTGGCGCTCGGCCTGGATGGCGCGGTTGAACTTGCTGTGGAAGAAATCGAATCCTCCCGCCAGTGCCTGCAGGGCGCCATCGCGGGGTCGTAGCGCAACCAGCGCCGCACCTGCGTTGGGCACCTGGGTCAGGTGCCAGTTGCAGTCACTGCGCAGTTCGACGCGGATGACGTCGCCCACCTTGAGGATGTCTGCGGCGGTTGCGGGAGCGGGGCCCAGCGTGTTCTCGTCGATATAGGTGCGGGCCCACGCCAGGCCGGGCCAGTCGATGAGCACCATGCCGAAGGCGGGCTGATAGACCACGGCCGCCTGTTCTTCCAGCGCGATGACCAGTGCGGGGAGCAGGCCGCCGATGGTCCCGTAGGCACCGAGCGCGCGATCCCAATCATCAAAGGTGGTGTCGCCCGCCAGCTCCACGTGGGCCTCGGCTCCACGGTAGCCATGGCGCAGATCATAGGCCTGCAGGGCATTGCGCAAGGCACGATTGGCGGCGGACTGCAACCGGACATCAATGGTGGTGTATACCTTGTAGCCGGCGGTGTAGGTGTCGGCGTTGTAATGCTCCACCATCCAGGCCCGTGCCATTTCGGCGACGTAGGGCGCTTCGGCATCCGGCGTCAGCACATGCAGGCTGGCCGTAACGGCGGTTGCACGTGCGTTGTTGTACTCGTCCTCGGTGATGAAACCCAGGGTGAGCATGCGCCCCAGCACGTAGTTGCGGCGGTTCTGGGCCCCGGCAGGATTGCTGACCGGATTCACGGTCGAGGGGGCCTTGGGCAGGCCGGCAAGCATGGCGTACTGGGCCAGATTGAGCTGGTGTATGTCCTTGCCGTAATAGGTCTGCGCCGCAACCGCCACGCCGTAGGCGCGCTGGCCAAGGAATATCTTGTTGAGGTACAGCTCCAGTATCTCTTCCTTGCTCAGCTCGCGGTCGATCTTCAGGGCGAGGAGGATTTCCGTCAGCTTGCGGCTGTAGGTCTTTTCCGACGTGAGGAAAAAATTGCGCGCCACCTGCATGGTGATGGTACTGCCGCCCTGGCCCTTCTCACCGGTGCGCAGCAGGTGCACCGCCGCGCGCAGGAGGCCCTGGTAGTCGACGCCGGGATGCTCGAAGAAGCGGTCGTCTTCCGCGGCGAGCACGGCCTTGATCATCAATTCCGGTATATCTTTGTAAGCGAGGGGAGTACGTTTCATCTCCCCATACTCGCCGATAAGTTCGCCGTTACGGGCGTGGACGCGCAGCGGCACCTGCATGCGCACGTCCTTGAGCACGTCGGTGGAGGGCAGGGTCGGGGCGAGGTAGAAATAGATGGCCACGGCGGCGAGACCGCCCAGGGGGACCAGGACGATCAGGCTCCACAGCAGGAAGCGGAGGAATTTACGCAGCAAGTTCATTGGGGGCGTGGAGTGCGAACCGGTTCAAAACGCCATTACGGAGGCGCGGAGTATAAAGGTTTTGCCGCATATGAGCCATTCAGCCATTGGTCAAATTATTTGTTGACCTGTAGTTGACACTGGTATTTAATGTAGTAAAACATATATATCTCCTAACATAGGGGTTTATAAAGGAAAAATGTTCTCGCTAGCTCAGCTCTTGCAAGGAAGTAAGCCTTCGATACTCGGGCTCGATATCAGTACCACGGCGGTCAAGCTGCTGGAACTGAGCAAGAGTGGCGAACGTTATCGGGTGGAAAGTTATGCGGTCGAGCCGCTCCCCCCTAACTCCGTGATAGAAAAGAATATTTCCGATGTGGAGGCGGTGGGCGAGGCTATCCGCCGGGCGGTGAAACGCTCGGGCAGCAAGGCCAAGCATGCCGCTGCTGCCGTCGCCGGCTCCGCCGTGATCACCAAGGTCATTTCCATGCCCGGCTCGCTTTCCGATGCCGAAATGGACAGCCAGATTCAACTGGAGGCCGACCAGTACATCCCCTATCCGCTGGAAGAAGTGAACATCGATTTCCAGACCATAGGGCCATCCGACAACGACCCTACGCGCGTCGACGTGCTGCTGGCGGCGTCACGCAGCGAAAACGTGGATGTGCGTGTGGCGGCCATCGAACTGGCCGGCCTGACCGCCAAGGTCATTGACGTCGAAGCCTATGCAATGGAGAGTGCCTTCTCCCTGATCGCTGCCCAGTTGCCGGAGCGGGGCGTGGACAAAACCATCGCCGTGGTGGACATCGGCGCCACCATGACCACCCTCAACGTCCTGCACGATCTCAAGACCATCTATACCCGCGAGCAGGTGTTCGGCGGCAAACAGCTGACCGAAGAAATCCAGCGCCGTTACGGCCTGTCCTATGAGGAAGCCGGCATGGCCAAGCGCCAGGGTGGGCTGCCGGACAACTACGTGCCGGAAGTACTGGAGCCGTTCAAGGAGGCAATGGCACAGCAGGTCAGCCGCTCGTTGCAATTCTTCTTCTCCTCCAGCCAGTTCAACAGTGTCGATCAGATTGTTCTGGCCGGCGGCTCGGCCTCCATCGCGGGCGTCGATGAGCTGATCGAATCCAAGCTGGGGGTGCCGACCATGGTGGCCAACCCCTTCACCAACATGAGTATCGCGCCCAGGATCAAGGCGCAGGTGCTGAGCAACGATGCACCGGCCCTGATGATCGCCTGCGGCCTGGCCCTGCGGAGCTTCGACTGATGGCGCGCATAAATCTACTCCCCTGGCGTGAAGAACTGCGCAAGGAACAGCGCAGACAGTTCTTTGTCGTGCTGGGCGGCTCCGCCATCCTGATGCTGCTGGTGGTCGGCTATGTGCACCTGCACATCAACGGCATGATTCAGGGACAGGAGTCGCGCAACGCTTTCCTGCAGACCCAGATCAAGGAAGTCGAGTCCAAGATCAAGGAAATCGACAACCTGGATCGGCAGCGACAGCAACTGCTGGCGCGCATGCGGGTAATCGAACAGCTGCAGGGTGATCGTTCCGTCATCGTGCATATGTTTGATGAGTTGGCAAAGGCGGTACCGGAAGGTTTGCATCTGATTAGCATGAAACAAACGGGGCGTAACCTGACGGTGCAGGGTGTCGCGCAGTCCAATGCCCGGGTGTCGTCATTCATGCGCAACCTGGACGCGTCGCCCTGGTTCGAAAACCCCGTACTGGAAATCATTCAGGTGGACGACAAGGGTCAGCGCGGCAGCCGCAACTTTACGCTTCGGGTCAATCAGGTAATTGACAAGGACAAGGGGTAAACGATGGAACTGGATTTGTCGCAGTTCAGGAATCTTGACCCCAACAATATCGGAAGTTGGCCACTGGCTGCGAGGGGTGGGGTGGTCGCCCTTGTCTGTGTCGCGGTATTGGGCTTGGGTTACTGGTTCGATACTCAGGAGCAGCTGGCTGTGCTGGAGCGGGCGCGCCAGTCGGAAGACACACTAAAGAAGGATTTCGAGGTCAAGCAGGCCAAGGCCGCCAATCTGGAAGCCTACCGGCAACAGATGACGGAAATGGAGGAGTCCTTCGGCACCATGCTACGGCAGTTACCGAGCAAGACCGAGGTGGCGGACCTGCTTGTCGACATAACACAAACCGGTTTGGCAAGTGGCCTGGAATTTGAGTTGTTCAAACCGGGAAACGCAAGTCCCAAGGAATTTTATGCCGAGCTCCCCATAGAGGTGAAGGTAATGGGAACATACCATTCATTCGGCGAGTTCGTTAGCGGTGTCGCCGCACTGCCACGCATCGTGACGCTGCACGACATCAATATAACACCTGCGACCAAAGTGTCCGGCTCTTTGATCATGCAGGCCAGTGCGAAAACCTATCGTTATCTGGACGAAGAGGAAATCGCTGCTGCGCGCAAGACGCAGGATGCAGAAAAAGCGAAGAAACGAAGATAATCGGCAAGCCCTTTGGCAGGGACGAACCAAGCAATACGCAGGTGTATGCCAGGATGATGGTGAGGCACGGCAAAGGTGGCAACTAGATGTCGATAGATAATATTACGGGGATCGGATCCGGTGGAGCCTCGCGTCGATGGGCGATGCGGTCATGGCTCATCATTGCTATGCCGTTGGTGGCGCTGACCGCTTGTAGTGGTGACACACACAGCGATCTGGCGGCCTATATCAACGAAGTAAAAATGCGCAAGGCGGGCCGTATCGCACCTCTACCTGAGATTAAAAGCTTCGAATCATATCAATACAACAAAACCGACTTGCGCGATCCATTTAAACCCGCGATCGTTGAAGCGGTGAGCGAGGCGGTCGCGGGACTGCAACCTGATGTGCAACGCAATAGGGAGCCTTTGGAGGCGTTCCCCCTGGATTCGCTGCGTTTTGTTGGCCATTTGGAGCAGGAAGGGCGCGTGTGGGCAGTGATTACTGCGCCCGATTCATTGGTCTATCGCGTCGAAGAGGGTAATTATCTCGGCCAAAATTTCGGGCGAATTTCGCTGATCAACGAGAGCCAGATAGAAATCAAGGAAATCATCCCCGATGGTCTGGGGGGCTGGACTGAACGTGACGCCACGTTGACGCTGGAAGAATAAATCCCATGGGGTGCTCGAGAATGAACATCGGTATTGAATTTCACGCTGGCAGCTGGTCTGGAGGGAAACGGATGCAAAGCGCTAAAGTAACGACAATCCGGCTGGCTGCGGTGGTGGCTATTTTCCTGCTGGCAGCGGGAAATGCATTTGCGGCTCCGGTAATGCTCGAGGACGTCAGCTATGCGGCCTTGCCCGGCGATAACATTCAATTGCGGCTTACCCTGTCTGACGAGATTGCAGCGCCCGGCACCTTCACTATCGACAATCCGGCCCGAATAGCACTGGATCTTCCCAATACTTCGCTCGGTGGTGCACGCAAGAATCAAACCGTTGGTATTGGTGTCGCACGGAGCGTCCAGGCCGTGGAAGCGGGTAACCGTACACGAGTGGTAATCAATCTGGTGCGTTTGGTTCCCTACCAGATACAGACCGAAAAAAATGTGATCGTTGTGACCCTGGGTGGAACGGAAGCAGGCGCGCCTGTCGCAGCGCCTTCGGTGACGCAGACACAGAGCACTACCAAGGTCAGCAATGCGAATCAGATCAAGAATGTGGACTTTCATCGCGGTGAGCAAGGTGAAGGCCGTGTGATGGTTGAGCTTTCCAATCAGGCCATTGTGGCGGATATAAGCGAAGAGGCGGGAAAGGTAATAGTTGAGTTCCTCTCTACCGCCCTACCTGAACAGTTGGAGCGCAGACTCAACGTTATCGATTTCGCCACCCCTGTAACCGCAATCGATACCTTTATGCGCGGCAGCAATGTGCGCATGGAGATTTCGGCCACAGGTGAGTTCCAACACCTGGCCTATCAGGCCGGTGAGGCATTGACCATTGAAGTGCAGCCGGTAGCCGAGGAGGAGCTGGCTGCGGCGCGCAAGACCGTGGAGGCTTTCACCGGCGAGAAGCTTTCCTTGAATTTCCAGAATATTGAGGTCCGTGCGGTATTGCAGTTGTTGGCGGACTTTACCGGCCTTAATCTGGTGACCAGTGATTCAGTGAAGGGTAGCGTCACTCTGCGCCTGAAGAATGTACCCTGGGATCAGGCGTTGGACATTATCCTCAAATCGCGCGGTCTGGGCATGCGTCGTAGCGGCGACGTCATCATGGTGGCTCCGAATGAAGAGATAGCGGCGCGCGAGAAGCTGGAGCTGGAGGCGCACCGCCAGATCCAGGAATTGGCTCCGCTGTACAACGACAGCATCCAGGCCAATTACGCCAAGGCATCCGATCTCTCCGCTCTATTGAAGGGAGAGAAAAACTCCCTGCTCTCCGAGCGCGGCAGTATTACGATTGATGAGCGGACCAACAAGCTGTTGATCAAGGATACGCTGGAGAATCTGACGTCTATTCGCAAGCTGGTGACCGAGCTTGATGTACCGGTGCGGCAGGTGTTGATTGAGTCGAGAGTGGTTCTCGCCACCGATAATTTCAACAAGGAGTTTGGTGTCCGCTTCGGCGCGAGTGACGTGTCTAACAATGATCCGCTAGGCTCGCCCAGCTCCACGGTGGTGTCCGGCAGTCTGGAGGCGACCACGCAGATCATCAACGGTCAGACCGTCATGGCCCCCGCCCGCTACAACGTCAATCTGCCGGTAACCAATATGGCGGAGAGCGCAGCGTCCATCGGCCTGGCCCTGGTAAAATTGCCGTTCGGTACCCTGGTCGAGTTGGAGCTGTCCGCAGCTCAGGCGGAGGGGCAGACCGAGGTGGTTTCCAGTCCACGCGTAATCACCGCCAACCAGAAGGAAGCGGTTATTGAGCAGGGCGTCGAGATTCCCTACCAACAAGCCAGCTCCAGCGGTGCGACCAACGTAACCTTCAAGAAGGCTGTGCTCAGTCTGCGAGTCACGCCGCAGATTACGCCGGATGACCGCATCATCATGGACCTGAAGGTGAACAAGGATAGCCCGGACTATGCCCGTTCCATCCTGGGCCAGCCGCCCATCAACACGCAGCAGGTGCAGACCCAGGTACTGGTCGAAAACGGCGAGACCATCGTGCTTGGCGGCGTGTATGAACAGAACAAGCAGAATCAGATCGTACGGGTACCGTTCCTGAGCGATATTCCGTTGCTGGGGAACCTGTTCCGCCGTACCTACAATCAGGACGAAAAATCCGAGTTGCTGATTTTCGTATCACCGAAGATCCTGAAAGAAACCGCCAAATTGAATTGAACTGGCGCCATACATACCGGCAGGTGACGGAATGATGTTTGATATCGCAGGAAGGAAATACAAAATGCGCTGGCTCAATTGGATACTGGCTATCGCCCTGGTTTCGGCGGCAGCAGGTTGTGGCGATACCCTGACGGAAGGCGGTACTACCGCGACCAGCGCGGCAACTGTGTCGCTTATTGCGTCAGCCCCCCAGATCGGTTCGGCACCGGCGTCCGAAACCACGCTGACGGCCATCGTAAAGGATGCCTCCAACCGGGCCTTGGCCGACGAGGCCGTATCCTTCGTGGCGTCGTCCGGTTCACTGACGATCACCGAGCCCTTTACCGACAGTGCCGGCAGGGCCGTTGCCACGCTGACCCCGGGGGCCAATGCCGCCAATCGCAACGTCACGGTCACGGCAACCGCCGGCACCGTGTCGGCCAGCTACGTGGTCGCGGTGGGCGGCACCACGGTCAGTGTTGCCGGCAATACCTCCGCGGTGTTGGCAGACAGCAGCCAGCTGACCGTGACGGTCAGGGATTCCGCCGGTACCGGTGTGTCGGGCGCTGTCGTGACATTGAGTTCGGTGAACGGCAATACGCTGGCACCTTCCGTAGTGACGACCAATGCGACCGGCGTCGCCACCACCATCCTCACCGCCACGGCAGGCGGGGCGGATACCATTACCGCCAGCGCGCTGGGGGCATCCGGTACGCACAGCATCAATATTTCCGCCGATACCTTTACCGTGGCCATGGCCGCCACGGTGAACATCAATATCTGTGCGCCGGTTACCGCCACTTGGCTGAGTGGGGGCTCGCCGGTGAATGGCGGGACGGTCGATTTCCAGGCCACCCGCGGGACCTTGCATACCGATGCAGGCTGTACGGTGCCCGGCAGCCAAGTGCTGACCAATGGGGCCGGCGTG